>Ga0181568_10001179_pt1 | contig 24064 bp, 45 predicted proteins | sample 101ome_20_FD_133758 | JGI IMG/M metagenome (GOLD analysis project Ga0181568, IMG submission 133758) | Coastal salt marsh microbial communities from the Groves Creek Marsh, Skidaway Island, Georgia - 101404AT metaG (megahit assembly) | ecosystem: Environmental > Aquatic > Marine > Intertidal...
TGAAACAATCCTTGAGGATTAATAATCACATCATCATAAGAATCAATAAATAAATAATTACAAGCATTATCATTTAAACTTCCATCATGAAAACTGCTTGCGCCAGTTCCTATATTATGTTGAGTTAGCCAATAAGCATCATTTTTTTCTTTTCGAGCTTCTTCATACTCCCACGTATTATAATAAGCAGGATTAACTCCATAAAATGAAGCTGCATTATTTTCCATATCCTGCTCGGAATAATATTTTGTTTTATATTCTGTAGCAGGCGACCATGCTGTAATAATAAACCTTTTTAAAAGAACAGACCAAATTGATTGATCCAATGCGTAGGTAGCAGTTTCTAATAATTTAGTAAACATTGGGTCATCTTTAGAAGGAAATAACCCTTCTTGAGCCAAATCTGAAACAGACCCTGAGATAGTAGTTGTAGAAAATGGAGTAATTAATTGTCCAGAATATGTTTTGTTCCAATCTGTTTCTGTATTAGCATACACTTCTTCCAAGTCATAGCCAGCTTGTAAAGATGTATTTTCAAATCTTTCTTCAATGCTAGCGAATGATTCTCCTAGCGAAGGAGGAGTTTGAGCGGCATACTGAGAAACCATTGAAGCTATAAAATTTCCAGCTATAGCTCCCCCAAAACCAGCTGTACCACCAAGCTCACCCATGGCATTTGTAAGAAGATTAAGTCCAATTTGTAGCCCTAGATCTGAATCATCTTTCTGAGCGAGAAGCGCGTATGCATTAGCTATTTTACCTTGACCATAGGAAAAAAACTGTTGATTGAATTCAATCATATTATTCAGATTAGTCTGGGCGTTAAAAATATCTTGAGAAGTAGGAGTAGACATATATTTATATTACACTATTAGTCATTATAAAACCTGATAAAAGATAGCAACAATTAAACGACAATTTTGTTGGGTTGTTCCCCACATTTCTTTTGGGTATTTTGAATGAAAATATTTTGCAGGATATGAAACTAACCTGTTTTTAATTCCACCTATTATGGAACTAATTTCCCATTGATCAATATCGTTTGAAGAATCTTGAGAAAATTGTTTTAAATAACTAGTTGAAAAATTTTCAGCACAATACCCACGTTCTTTATGTCTCCATAAAGCTGTACCGTTTAAGTGATCAGTGTTATCTGTTAAATAAAAAACGGCTCCATGAGTTGGGTCTTCATGAGTCGCTACCTTTAAATCTGCATGTATATTCCAATCTGTATCAATAAAATTTGTTGCCATCCTTAAAAAGCACTGAACAATTTTTACTTTACGATTGTAAACTTGCTCTATTTTTTTTTGTAATTTATCTGAAAGACTAGCAGGCGGGTAAGCTAAATAAAATTTTTTATTTGTGTTTGTTATTGTTTGGTAAGAAGCTGACTTTGCATAATCCTGCAAATCATCAAACTCTTCTGCCGGCAAAACATCATCAATTATAAATGAAAAATTTTCATACATGACAAGTTGATAAACCTTCGAATCCTTTATCCCTTTTTACGTTGATAGCTTTTGCAGTTTTCAGTGTGTAACCCAAACCTGTAGAATGTTTAGGTTTTAAATCGTTGATAACAATTCTAGGTCCAGCATTGACACCAAAAATAATTTCATCAAACTTAATTTTAAACTTCTTCAAAGCTTTAAGAGTGTGCTCTCGATGTCGTTCTTCTCTTGCCGTCACAAAGATTACTTTGTCTTTTTTTGATAACTTAGAAAACCAATATTGTACGCCATTTAATATTTCTTCTTTGAGGTGACTTCTGTTTTCATTTTCAATCCAATTATCAAGCTCATCATTTGTGCGATGCTTAAAAATAGTTCCATCTATATCAATGAACCAAGTTTGATCTAATTTTTCTTTTGTTTCCATTTTAAATTTATTCTAAATAGGCCAATCTGTGCAAATTCCATAACAATTGTATTTTTTATCAACCCAATTTTTGGAGTTGTCAACTATTATAGTTTTGTATTTTGATGTTACTTTTTTGCCCGGATACGCCCATATATAACCTTTTGAAGTTAAAGCGTAATCGTCTTCTTCGTGCCAAAAACAATGAACACCATTATGTAGCATATCTTCAAGTGCCACTAAATTTTTTGCATGGCACCATAATTTTTCATTTTTTAAAAACTCTTTCTCAACTTCATATTTTGGCTCATTGTGCCCAAGGAAATATTTATCGAAAACTTTCCATACGTCTATTTCGCAATGGATTCCCTTGTTGAGTAATGCAGAAACGGCATCAGGTACGTTTGCCGTAAATTCACTTTCTCCATCAGTGTTCCCTCTGTGAGATATAATGATCACTTTTTGTGCTTATCCATGTAATATTGTAAATCTTCAGGCGTTCCTAGCCCCCACATTTTGTCTATTTTGAAAGCGGAGACTTTTTTCCCATCTTGGATGGCCTCATTAAAAACAGGGCAAACATAAAACTCATTATTAGTTTTAATATTCTTTTGTATCATTTGTTTTGAGTATTTTACATAATCAGAGCCTTTTTTCCAAAAATAAATGCCTACAGTAGCCTGATTAGATATAGGTTTTTTTTCAGCAACTTCAATAATACAATCATTTTCATCGACTCTTACGTAAGACCATTTCGGATGAGTAGAATTAAAAGTTAAAATTCCTGCGTCCAAATTTTGCTCTTGTACTTTATACATGAACTTACTTGAGGACCACTCAATGAGTTGGTCAGAATTTGCAATAAGCAAAGGTTTATCGTTATCTATGTATTGCTGCGCAAGTAATGTTGTGCAAGCTGCGCCTTCAGTCAATCCATCTACTTCTACTATAGTCACATTAGAAGCGATCAAATTTAATACAGAATCAAGATTATATTTGATTCTGTGTTTTTTTTGCACTATAAATATATAATTAGCTTCAATAGCCAAATTATCCACGACAGCCTGAATCATAGGCTTCCCATTTACATCTATCAAAGGCTTTGGAAAAGTATAACCTGCCCTTTCAAACCTGCTACCTGCGCCAGCCATAGGTATAAGCACGTTTAAACTATCATCTCTCCATTTCAAAATACTATCACTGTCGCCAACGTTTAAATTTTTAAGTTTATCCATATTTAAATCTTCAGGGTTTTTTACTCTAACAACTGTTGCTCCACTTAATTGAGCTGCTAATAAGCCATTAGGAGAATCTTCAAAAATAACAGTCTCTTTTGGCGTTAAATTAAAGTGGCTCATAGCCTTCCAATAAATTTCTGGATGAGGCTTTGGGTTTTTAACATCTTCATTAGAAAGGCGCAAATCAAAAAAAACACTAATATCTAATTTCGTGAGAACCTCATTTACAGTGTTTTTTATAGAGTTAGAGCAGCAAGCAATCAAACCCCCGTTTTTTCGTATATACTTTAAAATGATTTTTAATTTTGAACTTGGCTTTATTAAAGAAAGGGTTTCTGAAACATATTTTTGCTTCAGCTCCCATATTTCGGTATGCTTATTTTTTGGTAAGCCTTTATTTAAAGTAAGTAAATTTAGCTTTTCATAAGTACTGAGCCCATCAAAAATACAAAGATGCTCATCTTTCGATATAACATGGTTACTTGAGATTTTTGACAAAGCTTTATTTAAGCAATTATAGTGAATCTCTTTTGTGTCAATTAAAACACCATCTAAATCAAAAATATATAATGATTTTTTAAAAGGTTGTTTCATTAAATGATCTTAAAATTATTGCTTAATAATTGGCTCTTAATTTCCTGATGATACACCCCAGCATTCAATATTACAAATCCCGGCTTGCAATCCTCAATAGACCTGCAGAAAAGGTTTGTGCCATACAATCTTAAATTATGTTTTAATTTATCGTTATCAAGGATATTAATAACTTTATTTTGGTCTATTTTTGATAAATATAGTAAAATAGAAGTCATAGCATGGCAACCGAATAAATAAAAATTATCTATTTTATCTGTCCGCTTTTCTATTAAACTTATTTTCTTTTGTATCTTTTCAAGGTATCGTGATATTTTAGATTCAATTCTAACGAGCTCTACCTCATCAATAGGTTTAAGATTAAAAATGTCCTTTGTAATTTTAACTTTGGCGGCAGACACAAAAATACTATGATTTTTATATTTATGAATTACAATATCCGCAAATCCATTTTTGCTTAACAATCTTATTATGGAATCTTCAGAAAAATAAGATATGTGCTCACTGTTAAATGCGCTAATACTTTCCTCTTCTAAACTCGAATAAAAATCAGGAAAAGATAATATTAAACGGCCTTCGTCGTTTAAATTGCTTCTCAAGGAAAACAAAAAATTATTCACATCTACGATGTGCTCAATCACATGAGACATAATAATAACATCGTACTTTTGTTTAATCTTTTCATCAAAAAAAACAGGGTGAATGTTAATGTTATGGTTAGCAGCGAAACAAGCATTAGGTTCATAACAGTCTATTTTAAAGTCTTCTGCTATTTTTTGAGCTAAAAATCCGCTACCAGACCCTATTTCGCAAATTGATTTACCTTTTAACCCGAAAGATGATACAAAACCGTACAGACTATCATGATGATCTCTCCAAACTTTTCCTACTGCAGAGTTTCTGGGTTCTTGGTAAACTACAGATTGCATAGGGATATTTTTTTGGAATAACAATCCAGTTTGTTGATCTAAATCTAATTCGAAATCATAAAAAATATCTTCTGAAATTTGGCTGCTACAACTAGATAATAAAACTGGAAAATTTTTCCATTTAAATAAGTTATACGCAAATAAATTGCCTGCGCTATTCATTTGTTTGTCGGTTATGCTAATATTTTTTTGTTAAATGTGTAAACCGGATTGGTTGAATAATTGGAGTTAGCTGAATAACACCTTTTCTCACCACACATAAAATTGATATCATTTAAAGATATGAAAGGAGAAAAATCTTTCAAAATCAAATGTAAAGAACAATGGTCTGCCCACATACAAGAGATAAAAGGGTTTATGTATTTTTTCGGAACAATACTGAACGAATTACCGGAAACCCTGTTGTAATCCCTCCAAAAAATTCTATCATCTAAACCTTCAATAATTTGATCAGTGCCTTTTTTTAAATATGAACTTTCAGTTTCAATCCATAAATAATTAATTTTATTTAAATCGATGTTTAAATCAAATATAGAGATTTTAAATAACAAATCCGTTCTAACAAAAATGTAGTAATCGTACTCAGGCATTTTTTCTCTAATTTTAAGCATCCTACCTCCACAGTAAAAAGACCCCGGCCCCCATCCTTCAGGAATTCTCAAAGAGAAATATAAATGATATAAACAATCGATATCTTCTTGGGTTAAGTCGTCATACTCAATATTTATAGCCCCATATTTTTTTTTGAATTCATTGTATTTTTTGTGTTTATTGGTGATTAATGCGATATCAGATTTGAAACCCATTAATTGTAATGGCGCAATCAAATTGGCTACATGGTTTTGCAAACAATTTGTCATATCAATTGAATATCGATATTCGCCAGACCCATGGAGTATATTTTCTGAGTATCCATTACCAATGTAAACAATTAAGCATGTTTTGTTTTTCACTTTAAAATATGAATTAAAACTTTTTAATATTTATCGACCATATATATAGTTAAAGCCTGCATTGCAATTATGTGTTTCGATTTTTTCTTCTGGAGGCTTTGCCGGCACATTCTTTTCAACAGCCTTTACCTCCTCTTGTTTGATTACAGTTTCTTCTGAAGCTTGTTGTGCCCCCTCTTTAAGGTCTTCAGTCTCTTTAGTAGGGTTCAATAGTCGAAATATAGCCTTGTCTTTAGCCTTAACTTCTAATTCCCATTTGATTTTGCGATTATATTGAGGGGCTTGTTCATCTGCATAATCAGCATGACTTCTAGAGCCATTTTTGCCCCAGCTCCAATGAAAAACGGGAGTATAATTACTAGGCCAAGTTTTCTCAAACGCATCTATGTTTTGCTGAATAGTGATTTTATTATTTTCAAAAACAGATGGGTTGCAATAATCATGTAAATTATCGTAAGTAAGAGGAAAAAAATGATTATGCTTAGTCCCGCAATAATTATGAAAATACATAAAAAGATTAGCACAAGTCCAAAGTCCCTTATCTTCGTTTTCCACGACAAGTCGTTTTCTGACTCCTTGGCTACATTTACTAAAGGCAACATAAAATCTGTCTACTATTTCTCTAAATAATTCTTCTTTATTTTGTTTGGGGCTAAGACTCGGATGAATATTAATTGGAGCAGAGTAATCTTGAGGTAAGCCAATCAAATCCATGATTGCGGCATGGAAATTCAATTCATCAATTGTTTTCTGTACGACAGCAGGTTTTTCTGATGCTAAAACATTGAATTGATCAGGATGCAATGACAACGATACACTTAAAGATTGCGCTGCGACACCTATAGCATCACATGATTCACATATATCTTGGTAATTAGATAATTTTTCTAACTCCAAGCCTAAAGTAGGGTCAGTCATCAATGGAAACATTGCGCTAGACAATCGGTAATGGAATATGCCTTGACTTGCACAATGCTCAATAATGCGACGAGTAAGATTTAAGTTATGAAGAATTCTTTCTTCTAAAACTAATAGGCCAGAACCAGATTGATCGTTTTCTAACTGAGCAAATCTTTTTCTTGTGATAGTTTTGAACGCAAGAGTTTTATCATCTTCTTTTAAGACTTCCGATATACAAACCAAACCATAACTCATATCAATTATTTTTAAGAATCTTAACCTCGATGCGCCTACTATCTCCAAAAAATCCTTCTTTACTGCAGTATTGAATAATTTTTACTTGGGTTTTAGCGTCAAGTTTTTTATGGAAAGTCACTGAGTCGGATGTAACAGTGACTTTTTCTCCAGCAACAGCAATTATATGCTCTTTTTTCATGTTGATATTGGGATAGATGATATTACTTGTGCAAGATTCGAATAATCAATCCGGTCAATAATTAAACACGGATTAACACATTTGTCAATAGAAATTCTGTATCCTTCGACTTTTTCTTCAAAAACCACTATTTCACTGATAAAATCATGCATTCCAATTTTTTTAATCCATTGGAAATATAAATCTTTCATATCTTCAGTTGTTTCAAACAAAAAGTCTACATCAGATTTCAAGATCAAAAATAAACACAATGATCTAATAGCTAAGTGTTCAGAAGGAGGCTCAACAATATCTTCTACAAAAATCAAAGGATTCATGTAGAATTTTACACTTTTTCATTGGTATTTTCAGTTATATATTCTATTTTGCAAACCCCTAATATAGTATAATCTTGAGCTCTGCCGTACACAAATGTTCCGTCTAAAAAAACATGTCTATCGGCTTCATATTGCCTTACATAAGAATCTTCTGTACCAAACAATGAATTTTTTATTAAATAATATTTTTTATCTTCAAGCTTCATGCAGTGAAAAATTACACTTTTAAAAGCTTATTGGTTTGTTTTTCCCCAATCTAATGCTTTAGAAATATTTGGGAATTTAGATATAAAAATATTTTTTATTTTTTCTGCTATTTCACGATGCTCTTTTTGAGTTTCTTGTGCTGCCCGGATTTGTATGTAATGAATCCATGATCGGATGGACCCTTTCATATACATTGTAGTTTCCGTGCACAAAGGTAATACCATTCGTGCGCATTCTTTAGCTATACCGTTTTTTATTAAATGATCGTAAACTTCGATTGAAGCGCCTAAAAACTCATCAATGGCATCGTTTAGTTCACCTTCTAGTTCAAACTTTTTATCCCCTACCTGCCTGTTTGTTGCCCCCTGCAATCTCCACTCGATGGGCTCTAAGTCAGTTGCTTCACTGTACCTTTGGCTAAATTCTTGGAAAGAAAAAGATCGATGACGCAAAATTTGAGCAGCAATAGCCCTAGAAGTTTTTATTTCTACCGTCATATCAACCATTTCAAACGGAGACCAATGTTTATGCTTAATCAAATAAGCTGTTAATTTTGGGGCCGTTTCGTTGTTGAATTGATTAGAAGGGTTACTGACCCTTGCGCAATAAACGATTAAATCTTCAGGGGTTTTAATCCCTTGCCGTTTTAACTGCAGGGTAGAATGAGTAGTAGATACCAGTTTGACTTGCATATAAAATTAAAATTTACTGTTTTAGTTCGGCAAATTCAAGACTTTTTTTGCTTGATGTAAAATTTTCTCACCATCTTCATTAGTGAACAAAGATCCAGTCTTATCAATAGGGCCAAGACAATAATCCGAAGGACCATATTTTTTATAGAAAGATTTTGCTAAACCATTGTATGGCAAACCTTTTATTTGCTCCAATGCCTCCATCACGAACAAAGCTTGATCTTTAGTCATGTTTATTATTTAAGAATTAAACAATTTTCAATTAATAAGCAATCAAGTTCTGACTCAAGAAAAGTGTTAATAGCGTTCTCCGGCGTTTCAACTAAAGGTTCATGATTCAAGTTAAAGCTTGTATTTAAGAAAACTGGTACACCAGTTTTCTGTTTAAACAAAGTTAAAGCATCATAAACTATCTCATTTTGTTTGCGATTTAGAGATTGCGGTCTGCATGTTCCATCTATATGTACAACAGCAGGTATTTTGCTTTTCCAGTTATCTCTAACTTGTGCGGCCATCAACATAAAAGGTGACAACTGTTTTGCATCAACAATATCAAAATAATCATCTTCGAGCATAACTGGAGCAAAAGGACGCCATTTTTCTCTTTTTTTGATATTATTTACCCTAGGATTATTTTCTTGATACATTGGGTTAGCTAATATACTCCTATGACAAAGCGCTCTAGGACCCACTTCAGAGCGACCTTGAAAATATCCTACGGTTTTATTTTGATGAATTAGTTCCGCTAAACAAAAACTAGGATTAACCTTTTCAAATTTTAAATTTTTGTTTTCAATCGCCGTTATTATATCTTCTTGTGAATAGTCAGGACCCCAATAGGCAGTCGTAAAATCTACTTCAGGATATTCTCCAGTTTTACCGTGATAGCCTATAATAGCTGCACCTAAAGCAGTGCCAGAATCATGTGCCGCAGGTTGAACAAATAATTTATCAACAAAATGCAAATCACTAATTTTGCCGTTAGCAGTACAATTTAAAAAACTACCGCCAGCTACAGCTACATTTTTGAGGCCAGTTTTTTTATGCAGATTTGTGATATTATCTATTAAAACTTTTTCTAAATATTTTTGAGCAGTAGCAGCAAGGCTGATAGCTTTAGGACTGTCTATATTTTTCGCAAATTCATTTTTTTCTTCCTCAGATAAAAGATTAAAGAACTTTGATCTATAAAAACCATTTTTAGTAGTAATTGTGCCGTCTGGTTGCTTATTAAAGAATGGAGGCAAAATATTTTCATCTGCTTGGCCATAAGAAGCCAACCCCATAGTTTTGCCTTCTGCAGAGTGCCATTCAAAACCTAAAAGATTAGTGATATCACCATAAAAACCACCAAGAGTACCAATACAATGGAATGATCCTGTCTGAAAATAATTACCATCAATATAATAACCTAAAACACCAGCATTTTCTCCTCCATCTCCATCTGCCGTGATAAAATTACAATTAGAAAATTTTGACGGGACTATAGAGCTAAAAGCATGGCATTTGTGATGCGGATAGAATTTTATTTTATGCAGATCATAAATAAATTTTTCTTGAAAAAAACATAAAAGTTCTACTTCGTTATGCAGAAAAAACCTAGTCCTATCACCAAACAATAATTTTTCTTCCCCTATTTGTTCAGCTATAGCAGAATCTTGAAAACCTTCATATACTTGCTCAATTTTAGAATGACCAACTGAAATTTCGTCGATATCATCGATTGTAATACCTGCGAAATTTAAGCAGTAGCGTATAGATTGTTCTGGTAATACATTAGGAGAATGCTTAATTCTATTAAAGCGTTCTTCTTCTGCAAATGCTACTAATTTGCCATCTAAAATTAGACAAGCTGCTTGATTATGACTACAACGATTAGATATGCCAAGTATGTTCATTTAATAAAAATAAGTGTATAATTATATTATGGTGCCTCCAGAATTAATTTCAATGGCTTTTGGGAGTCTTTCAGGCTTCGTGTTTAAGTTTATGGCGCAAAGAGCTAAAGAAAAAGCTGAGATGCTTAAAATGGCCCTTCAAACACAAAAAGCAAACGAAGACGCTCATAATGCTGCTGTTCAACGTGTATCAGTAGATGGAGGTAAATGGGTCAGAAGATTAATAGTTGTATCCACTTTATTTGGCGTAATAATTGCGCCGTTCTTTCTCGCATTACTAAATGAGCCACTGTACGTACAAATAACAGAAACTAAAAAATCATTTTTATTCGGATTATTTGGCGGAGGGACTGACAATTATTTTGTAAGAGTTGATGGTTATTTAATGGTCCCTGAAGTTAGGCAAACTTTAACAGCTATCGTAGGTTTCTATTTTGGTAGCTCAGTAGTGAAATCATAATGAAATATATATTACCAATACTAATAATTACTTTATTTTGCGCTTGCTCAACAGTAAAAGGCTTCAAAAAGAATGACGAAAGAATAAAGATACCAACCAGAGCGGAAGCTGATAACAGGTTTATAAGGTCTGCTGATAAAAAACCTAATCCAGAAAAGCAAATCTTATCACCTAAAGTTTTTACCCAATGGACTATATTTACTAGCGCAGGTAGCTTTTTGCTATTCCAGTTTCTTAAGTGGAAGAATATTGTTTAATTACTTTGTCTTTCGATATATCAAAAATATAATTTATAATTTGCTCTTGTCTTTTTGTGGTCTTGAACGGGCAACAAATGGTGCCATCTTTATTTAGAATTTTAATATTAATACTTAAATTTAAATCTTCGTTATGCACAACAATAAACACAGGTATACCTTTTGCTTTTGAAATACGTTGATATTTGAATACCTCAACGCAAGGAATCTTTAATTGATTTAGATCTTTTTTAGCAGAATCATCATTATTGATGATGACTAATGAAAAAAGCTTTTTCTTGAAATAAGCGTAGTTTAATTCTTTTCCGCAAAGAAATCTAACGTTTTCTTCGTGCTTTTCTATTTTTTGGCAAACAGTATTCATATTAAAACGGTATTTTTGAGATCAACTCTTTTTCAAATTTACTTTTTAGTAAATCTATGCAATGTTTTGCATGATCCATTTGATCAATGATTTTAACGCACTCTACGACAATATCTGGATGCTCACCAATTCCAACGGAATTATTTAGATAATTATCTAGCAATGCTTCTGATTTTAAGTATTCGGCTTCGTAATTTGCCAGAAGCGCTTTTAATAATTTTACATTCATTTGGCTAAATCAAAAAAGAATAAATGAAATAATCTTCCTGTTTCTTTGTCCTGTCCAAAATATTTGCTGGCTGCATGTATAAGCCTAGCATCCCATAAAACAAGCCTATTATAAACGTTACCTACAGTATCTACAAGATCAAATTGAGTAGAATCATAAAAACCTCCTGCAAATGGATTAGGGCTATTGGGGGCTACTTCTTTTTCATGTCTTATGCCTGAATCCTTTGCTGCATAAAAAGACGTTCCAGTATCATATGGAGCATTTGGGGTAAGATAAACCGCACCAGCCCAATCTTGCCCGTCAGTGTGATAAACTAAAGCGTCACGGGCGGTACAAAACTGAAATACACCGTTGCAATACTCAGTATCAGTGTAAAAATTTCCTATCTTGAACCCCAGAATAGATTCAAAAGTGTCCTTCATATCTGGGGCAAAAAACTTATTCTCTGTTCTTGCTCCTTTATGATGATCAGGATGCTCATTAAACTCTTGCTTCAGTGCAAATTGACGAACGTAATCGGGGTCATCATAAAAATCATCAACGACAACGAAACTCTTTTTAAGATTAGAAGCTTTAGCTTTATTAATAAAGAATGACATATTAATCAAATAAATTTAATTGTTCTTGAAAACTACTTTTATATTTGTAGCCTCCATAATGACCTAATTCTATCGCAGGAATAGCATGGATTTTACCTCCACAGCTTTTCCACAAATTACAAAATCCATAATCTTCACTTTCGAATTTTTTAGTTTTTGGGTTAATTTTGGCAGGGAAAAAATCATAAAAGTTATCTCCGTATGATTGATAACCGTCTACATCATTCCTATATTTGATTTCGGGTCTTTGCTTTATGATTTCAAGAAATACTTTTCTTTTTATTAACATAAAGCCTGTAGCAGCATAATTTACTTCTACATATTTTAATTTTTCACGACTTTGAGTTAAAGTGGTTTCAGTGATTTCTGTTGCAAAATCAGTAACCAATCTATCCCAATTTTTTTGCTTGAGAACTTCGGGTTTTGAAGTCATCAAGTATTGGATTTTATCTTTATTTAAGTATTTTTTTGAGTACAAACCTGTAACAACATCAAGATTTGCATCAATCAATTTAAAAACATCATCAGCTTTAAATTCTATATCGGCGTCTACAAATAACAAATGTGTAAAATCACCATTTAATAATGCTGCTGCAGCTGCATTTCTAGCCCTCGAAATCAAACTTTCAAAGAATATACCAACACCAGAAAAAGAAACATCATTACGTGTTGCAACTGTTTGTATAAACAAAGACGAACAGGCTAAAGAATACTCACCTCTACACAAACCCCCATAAGCTATCATGGGGAATAGTATTTTAGATCTTTTTGAGTTCGCCATTTAAAAAACAAAAAATTTGATTTTCTTTGCCGTCTGTTTGTTGGTAAAAAATATGTGCCTTAGAATGCTTAGCGCAATCAACAGCATAACTTAAAGCTGCTTTATCCCCTAATGCCGCACTGTATCTTTGAATATCAGAACCATCTTCTCTTTTGACAATATAAGAAGGGTGGCGTTGCTTTCTTTCAATCATATCATGAAACGGTGATTAAAACTTCATGAATTAAATGCCTAGTTTTATGGTCAATAACTCGACCATTTTCATCCGTAGGCATATCTTTAATAATATCATTGAAGTTTAAATTTAAAACTGCGCTCATGCTTTTGATTTTTCTTAAAATACCAATTTCTTTATATTTTAATATGCTCCATAGTGCATCAACTTGCTCGGAGTTGGCTGTTTTAATCGCATTCAAAAGCTCATTATGCTTAATTCCTTGATTTGAATCAATAGCTGTATTCATATTTATAAAATATTAAAAAGTGTCAAAAAAAATTCTAGCTTTTTTTTCGTCGAAAACCATATAATAGTAATTATCCAAATCTAATTTAATTGAATTTTTGTATATGAAAAAAGATAACCTATCTAATTCATCTAAAATATCTGCAAAATCATTAACTAATTCTTGCTTAAGGTCTGCATCAAAAATTTTTTTTATGCTATCCCATTTTTTTTGAAGCAAGTATTCAGCTACACTTAAAGAGTATTCTGATAAATAAAAAGATAAGGTGTTTTTTTTGCTTATGATAGTTTTATCAATTTGGCATATATGTTTATGATCCCAGTTCATTAACTTTTTTCACACAATTTTCTATAGAGTCATGAATATTAGAGATCTGTATGCCTGTATTTAAAAGTTTTTTATTAGAAACTCTACAATTACTGCGAGGAACACTCCCAGTGGATAAGTAAAAATCTTCTATATCACTGAAAAATTTGAATTCTTTGTTCGTAATTTTATATTTTTTAAATATATCTACAACTTGTTTAGCTGTGATAAATCCAGAATTAACAATATTATAAGTACCGAATTCACATTCTTTTTGAAGCAACTGTGCACAGCATTGAACAAACTCATGCCTATTGGACAAAGAATTAGGAAGACTTAAAAGTTTTTCATAATTAAATAATTTACTCAAATAATTTCTTGGGTTACTCAAATCTTCATCAAAAGGCATTCTTAACCTGCATATATAATGATTTGGATAACGAGAAACAATTTTTTCTGCCATCCCTTTTGTGCCTGAATAAAAACTGCACTTACGACTTGCTTCCCAATCCAAATTAGGCTTATCTTCCTCTGTAAACACAGACCCTTCGTCTTCATAAACACAGCCAGAAGAAATATGCAAAAGAGTTAAATCTTTAACAATATTCAAAAACTCAGTAATAATTTGAGGAATAATGATGTTTCCAAAAACGCCCTCCTCTTTATTTCTTTCTACTGCATCAACATTTGGGCGACCTACATACCCAGCGCAATTAATAATTGTGTCGAAATGATTAAAAGACCAAGAGTTAAGCAAATTCTGAACAGTGATATCAGAATACTTCATTGTTATAACCCTTTTTTCCGGTAACATAGATTTAAATACGCTACCGATATAACCACTAGACCCCAAAAGCAAAATTCTATTTTTCATTTTCTAAATTCTATCAAACATCTACCATAAAAAGTTTTATCGTCCGATATAAAACCCTCTAAAGCAAAAAAACTTTCTGAGAAATTAGTATACTTTGCATCAAAATAAAAAACTTTGTTTTCTGCATGAAGTTCAAAAGGAGAACCTTGCAATAAAGAGCACTCGAAAGTATGAGGCAAAACATGCTTTTCAAAGTTTTTCCTAATAAGTGAAGCGTTGAATATCATGATCCAGTTAAAAAAGCTTTTTTAATATTCTCTAAATCATGTAAAATTTCACTATAAATATCAATGCAAATCGCATCAGATTCATCCATAACAGAATCAATTTCACTAATATAATTTTGGTACTTTACAATTGAACCATTGATAGCTTTCATTGTTTTTTTTGGCTTACGCCTTTCAAACTCAGAAATATTCATAGCGCTTTAATGTAAGTTTGTTCTAACAAATTAAACCCTAATTTTGGATAAAGTTTAGAAAGTTTATGGTAAGACTTGGGACCTTTTATTGCGCCCATGGTCATATAATCGTAATTATTATTTTTACCCCAATTTTCAGCCACTTTGATCATCCTGATATTATACAAGCTAGTTCTAAATTTAGGATTACAAAACCAAGCTATTTCTGACATTTGCTTTTTATCATCCCAGAAATTATTAGTTAAAGAAAAAATAATAAAACTCTTGATTTGGTCGTCTTCACATAACCAAATTTTAATTGTATTTGTTGCTATACCATTAAAAAGTTTGTGAATTATAATATCTTTGGGGTATTCAGCTGCGCAAAATAACTCTGCCTCATTCCAAAAATCAAAGCCAATATCTATTAGCTTTTGAACATCTTTTGGATTTGCTTGACGTATATTCATTGTTAAAGGGAGGCGGCAAATGCCGCCTCCCTCGGTTTAGTTCATCTTACTTGAAGAATGCAGGAATGTTTTCATTATCCTCTTCCTCAGTAGGTTGCTCCGCTACTTTTGCAGTGTCTTTTTGGACTTCACTGACCTTTTGAGATGTAGCATTTTGCTTTGCGGGGGAAGCTGTATTTTCGTTTGGACTTTGAGACTTGTAAATATTAAATGTAGGCCTACTACCTTCTTCGTTTTGATCTTTATTTCTAAACATCACGACACCGATAGTATCATCTGGGCCAATATTGTTTAGGTTAATGTTATTTAAAAACAAGCGCCCAGTGTAATAGTCTCCTTTAGACCAAAGGGCTCCGACTTCTCTGTTTTTCCAATCGTTGGTTTTTTTATTATCTGGCATACTATTTTAGTGTTTTACTTTTTGTTTCAACAAACAAAATTTTTTCTTTAATCAATGTTTTAACCACATCTTCTAATTCATCAATAAAATCAGGAGATACTCTAGTGAATTGCGGCCTGAGTTTAGAGCAAAGATCTAAAGCGTAATCTCTAGTGTAAGCCCTATTGAGTACAGATATGTTATACTTTCTAGCCGAATTGTCAAGTCCTAAAATTTTATTTTTTTTACTCATAAGTTTGCTCCCAGCAAGTTTTGCATAATTGACCGGAACCTTCAATATAAAAACGCTTTAAGTTAATGTTTGTTGATTTTTGAACATTAGTACCGCAAGAAATACATGCCTCACTATTCGACCAATTAATTTCATCATACTTATTTAAGAAACTTTTGTAAGAAGAAAATGGTCTAGGTTTTGATCCTTTTCCGCTCATACTATTCTATATACTTTTTCATTATCTTATTTCCTTCTTCAAATTCAAAATTATTATAACAATAATCGACAAAAATATCCACATCTTTTTCTGATACTTCGAGCTTGTTGCACATTTCTTTGAAAAGTTGATCTTGAGCGTTCTTATAGTTATTTATAAACAGTGCTACCTCCTCTAAATAACTTTGTTTATTCTTCATTTAAAAGCCTTTAATATCAAATAAAGAGCTAATACTCTTATTATTCATTGTTCTGCTGATAGCATCAGACAACATTGGTGCGATATCAATTTTATGTATCTTAGGGTGATTAGGTATATAAGAAGTACTGTTAGTTGTCAATATCATGTCTATATGCTTTTCATTTTCAAGATTCTCTTTGCCTTTTTGAGTTAAAGGTAAATGGGTGACAAAAGAAATAATTTTTTTAGCCCCTTTGCTTTTTAGCAATTTTGCAGCCCCAGACAAAGTGCCTAAACTTTCAGACATATCGTCGATCATTAAAATATTTTTACCTTTTATATTTCCGACGATCATTTTTTGTTCAACTTTATCTGCATCAAATCTTTTTTTGTGAATCATACCAAAATCTATTCCTAAAGATTCTGCATACTTTTCTATCTTTTTGACCCCTCCAACATCAGGGCTAACAATTATCCATTTATCAGCATCAGTTTTCCTTTTAAGGTGTCGCTTTTTAAAAAAATCTATCAATAAATTACAAGGCAATAATGTATCTAAAGGTATAGAAGAAAAACCTTGTATAGATATATTATGAAGATCTAATGTTATGATTCTAGTAGCCCCAGCAGTTTGAAGGAGATCCAAAACTAACCTAGCGCTAATTGGAGAGCGAGGTTTAGATTTTCGATCTTGCCTTGCATAACTAAAATAAGGAATGACAGCAGTAATCTTGTTTGCAGAAGCTAGTCTTGCGGTTTGAGTCAATAAAAACAACTCCATCCAATCCTCATTAGGATTGTTGGTAGATTGAACGATAAAAACATCTTTGCCTCTAATATTATCTTCATATTGACAATATATTTCACCGCTAGGAAAACTTTTTATTTCTACTTTACCACATGCCTCAATTTCTTCTTTACGTTTTAGTATTCTACAAATACTATTGGTTAAAGAGATGTTTGACCTACCTGAAAATATGAGAGAGCTCATTAATTATGTTTTTGCTCTAATTCTTCTTGAGATTTAATTTCTATCATTAATCTAATCACACCATTCTTTTAACTCTTTAATGGAGCGATTTCCTATTTTTTGGCTATCAGCCAAACCATTTTTGAATTTTAATAGCGTGGGAATACTTCTAACCCCATACTTAGCTGGAACATCCTGCACTTCATCAATATTTACTTTAACTATTAATGTATTATGCGCCTCTTCTTGCAATCTGTCAAGAGCTAATGCAAGCATTTTACAAGGTCCGCACCATTGCGCCCAAAAATCTACAAGTATATTTTCATTATTTTTTAATATTTGATCGAACTCTTCTTGAGATTTAATTTCTATCATAAAATTAGTTCATTATAATTATGCCAGCCGCCTTTTTCTGGGGCTCTACTGCCTTTTCTTAAATACCATTGTTTAAAATCTCCAGCTATGCAGCTAAAGGCATCTTTACCTTTGGTGTCGTCTGTGTAGCTAACAGTATAAGAAACAACTTCATCTCTAGCACAAAACATTCTACCATCACTTGTATTACCCCAATGTTGAGTTAGTCCGTTTATAATTCTATTAATACCACCATACAGATATGGACCTTGCATCCATCCGTATAAATTTAAATTCTGAATAATAATATTAGCACCAGACATAGCCATCGCAGCTTGTGGTCTTTTATTATTATGTGGACCTTCCATTTGTAAATCAACAAACCTTGGGTCAGTCAACCAAACATTATAATCACCTTTTTTACTTTGAGTAACGCCTTCCCAAGGGTATTTACCTTCGGCCAGCTTAGGGCCATGCCTAATACCAACTTGTGAACCACCATGAGAAAGAATTTTACAATCACGAATAGATAGTCTATCTTGATTTTCGCACAGATAAATAGGAGTGCCTTTCATCATAGGGCAGATAATTACCTCTTCTATTGTTTGTTCGAAAGGCTTCATGACCATAGTGCCACCATCAGACATTTTAACATAAGTCTTACCTTCTACGTAAAGGCAAACAGGAGAGTCCCATTTGTGACCATAACCAGTATCATCCTTGAGTACTTTATCTCCAAACGTATAAAACCTTAAAATAGAAGACCATCTACTATTTGAAGATAAACAGAATCTTCCCGGTAATCTGACTGTGTTTTTAAATAAGTATTCAGGCTCTTCGCAAATAATTTTTATGACTGGGGACATTGCGGATCCATGCCACCCCTCATACATTTTGACTTTTTGGCCCCAAGTTTCTTCAGCCTTTTTCCAGTACTTATATTGAATTTCTTGACCTTTTTTAATTATATCATTCCAAGAATCATCCGAAAAACCTTCGTTATCTTTACCTAAGACAAATTCAAACTTGGGTGTCTGAAACGCAACAGGCGCTTCGATATTATTTGAATTAGTAACAGCGGAAACTTGAGTCGTTAAAGCTTTTATATCATTTTGGAGTTTATCTAAAGAAGCTGAATTAGCGCAATATTTTTCAACTTTTTGGATTTTGTCATGTAAAGCATCCAACATGTCTCCTGCAGACCTTAAATCTGTAGTGGAATTATTAGATTTTAAGTTATCTATTTTTTTAGATAGATTGTTTATTTGTTCTTGCAGCTCTGAAGCGTCTACAGAGATTTCTTCTGTTTTAATTCCTACTAGTTTCATAATGGATTGTAAGAATTTACACATAATCAAAAACTAGCGAATGGAATAATTTGATAATTGTGATGCGGTTTGAAATATTCAGCATATGCTTCAGCTTCATTTTTAGTTTTAAAAATAGCGTCTACATGTTGATCTATGCAAGCGTAATGAATTTCAGGAGATTCCAAAAATATTTGCAATATATATAGTATTTTCATAAAAATGGTACGCCTGACACGACTCGAACGTGTGACCCACTGCTTAGAAGGCAGTTGCTCTATCCAACTGAGCTACAGGCGCTTTAAATTAACTAGAAAACCAATCTAAATTATTTTTGTACCAATTTGCAGTTTGTTTGAGTTTTTCTTTCAGAGAGAAAAATGTAACATCAAATTTATTATCACGCAAGAGTTTTTTTGTTTTTTCCCCTATCATTCCATATGAAAAATCATGACCCTTCCTATCTTCAATAAAACGTTTCAAATCTTCACCTTTATATTCACAAGCTAAAACCAACAAATCAATCAAATCTAAATTTGAAATGATATTGTCTTCTTGATATGGGGTAACATTATATATTTGTCCTGATATCCCATGCAGCATTACGCCTAAAATTTGTTCACAATTTTCTCTTACATCTATCCATTGCCTTTTGTTTTGTCCGTTACCATAAACAGGAATTTTGTTTCCAGAGAAAATATTTTTTAAAATTACTGGTATAAATTTTTCGTTAAATTGGCGAGGACCAAAATTATTACATGAACGGGTTACTAAAAAATCTAACCCATTGGTCTTATGCATTGATAAACCAAGTAAATCTGCACCTGCTTTGGTTGAAGAATAAACTGAACTAGGGTTGAGTGGACTTTGTTCTGTCGCCTCTAAACAAGATCCATAAACTTCATCAGTACTAATTTGTAAAAAGCGTGTTGATTTACCAGTCTGATTCAGGATATTAAAAAACCCCATGTAATTAGAATCAACAAAACAATCAGGATCTGATATACTATTGTCAACATGAGATTCTGCTGCGAAATTGACAATATAATCATAGTGATTATCTATAAAATGTAAACCAATATCAATGTAATTTACCCTAAGACAATTGTCACTTTTTATAGACTGTAAAAAATCTTCTGTTTTTGCAGAAACGCAATAGGTAACAGTATCTAAAATATCAATGCTGCATCCAGAACATCTTTCTAGTAATAGTTCTACAAAATGGCTACCAATAAAACCTAAACCACCTGTAACGCATATATTTTTACCTTCGATTTTCATACTTTTCCCACTATTCTAGATGTTCTGTTTTGTATCGCTTTCACGTAATTACCTGCCTCTAATAAATGATCATGAGTTCCACAATCAAACCAAGCCATATCCTCAGGTAAAATACTAACGTTCATTTTGCCCTCTTGTAAATACATATTTATTAAATCTGTAATCTCAAGCTCTCCCCTTGCTGATGGCTTTATAGATTTAGCTTTGGTAATAGCACTATTATCAAAATGATATAGCCCCGGAACAGCTTTATCAGAAGGCGGATTTACAGGTTTTTCTACAATGCTTTTTACAAGACCAAAATCATTGTCAATATCTATTACCCCATAATCTTGAGGATTTTTGACCTTGACCCCATAAATAGTATTTGAGTGATTCAAAGAAGGGAAATCGCCATCAAATATATTGTCACCTAAAATCAATGAAACCTCTGAATCGCCAATGAATTTTTCACCAACTAAAAAAGCATCACTAAGACCTTTAGCCTCTTGTTGTAGCGCAAACATAAAAGTTACGCCATGAATAGATTTTACAGCCCTCTTGAAAGATTCAATATATTCCTCGCTAGATCCTATAATTAATATGTGGCGTATATCAAACTTTAATAATGTTGAAATAGGGTAATATAATAAAGGCTTATCGTAAACAGGTAATAAAGCTTTTGTCGCTCCATGAGTCAAAGGATAAAGCCGTGTACCTTTACCTCCAGCTAAGATTATACCTTTCCTATTCACTTCGCTGGAATAAGCAGCCAGTCATCATTTTTATAGACCGTCTTTTTTTCGTCCGTGATAAATGTATAAAAGTTTTTTATATCTTTATCTTTCATAAATTTATCAAACTCAGATTTTGTCATTGATTCTTCTAATCCGTTTTTTAAATTAATAATTTGATAATCCATTGTTTATATCCTGTAGTATAGACATTGTTTGTTTGTAGTTTTTTACTGGAAATTTTGACTCACATTTTTCATACAGTGAATAGTCATTTCCTCCCGGCATACATTGATCGCCAAAAAAAGTTTTGTGATTATACATGCTTAAATAATCATATATTTGACCTTTGTCTCTGCCCTTCCCTTGTATATCTATCGAAATTCTTCCACCAATGCAAGCTTCTAATTCATATTTACGAAATAAATCGTTGAATTTATCGCAGATGACTCGCCTTTCGCCGGATACTAAATCCCATTGATAATAATCCTCTCTTTCCTTTTGAGAAATATCTCGCCCTACAATGCTAAAATTCAACATACCTGTACGATATTCAAAGTTATGGGATCCAAGCTTATGCCTAGAATATTTAGTATTAGAAAGTTGCTCATAAAGCCAAAGAACAACGTCAGGAGGTAAATTTAAATTTTTGCGATAAATAACGTGATCATTGACCCACAATTCGTTACCCATACAAGAAAAAACTCCCATACAATCATATATAAGCTTTATGGGTATTTGTTGTTTGATTTTTTCAAAGTCGCTTCCTGAAGCTAAAAAAACAACATGATTATTTACAAATTCTTCAAATATAGGCTGAAAATCTGACTCGATTGTTTGTCGGGGAAGAGTCAAAGTGCCATCCACATCAAAAATGAAAACTTTTTTAATTTTGTTTTCCATATATTTTAACAAAGCGAGGCGTGTATTCCCCTCCATAAGCATTCAAAGTGTTAAACTCAAAATACTCTTCTGCTTCTTCACGGTTCATGTCAGAAGTCTGCATCAAAATATCGACACATTTGTCAACATCGTACACCGCAACATAATCCCTCATATCAATGCCTATCAAAGCAGCATCAAGACCATCTGCCAATAATGCTTGTTCATTTATAAAAGATAATTCTTCTTCTATGGCCTCAATAATCTTATTCATTTATTTTCTTGATCGCTATAATTGACGGAGCTTGTAATCTAACAATTGATTTGGGTTTTTGGGTTTTAATAGTTAACGTATTAGATTTTACTAAATCGCTATTTTTAGAAGCGGCTAAAACAAAAATTTTATAGGTTTGATTCGCAGCCAAATTAACATCTACAGAAGTAGTGTTTTTATCATATCTTTTTAATGTAGAAAAGCCTGTTTCAACGCACAAAATATCCATAGAATATTGTTCTACTTGATGGTTTTTTTGCCATTGAATCGTATAAACTTCCGCTTGAAGAGTCAAGCTAAAAAATAAACCTAAAAACAAGGGTTTCATACTTATAGTATGATATTTTTTACAATATTCTAGTTTGATCAGGAGTAAGAAATAAAAGACGGGTTTTCTTGCTTGCATTCAGGCTGAACTTTAACCCAAACATTTTTATAAACTTTATTAAAAGATCTTTTGATTTTGAGATATTTCTTTATCCACTTAGATTTGATTTTTATTTGAGGTATATTATTAATTAATTTTTGCAATGCTGTTTGCTGTGAAACTATTTCTTCTAATTGTTCAATTGTTAAGCCTTCAATACATTCATGGTCATCTAACTTTTCAGGCTTTTTAAGGGGAAGAAAAATGGTGCCGAAAATAGCAACGCAAAGTCCCGAAGAAGTAGTGATCATCGCTTTAGATATACCTCCTGCCAGAGATTGTACATCTGTTCCTGTATTTTGTAGCGCATTAAATGTCTGAATCATACCTACAACAGTGCCAAGAAGACCAAGAAGAGGTATAACACCAATCATAATATTGACGAAACCTTTACTAAATTTATTACTTAAATAAAAAAATCCAACGAAAAAGGAGCTGCTAAGTATAACAAAGTTAACGAACCCTCCTTTAGCCCACCAATCTAAATAGAATTTTAAGTATTCCACACTGTAAATTACAGTGACCGCATACAATATTGCGTTACAATTAAGTTACTTTAATAATTGTTGAAGTTGACCTGTCTGTTTTCGTAGAACTCAGGCCCATATAGATTATCAATCAAAATATCTTCTACATAAAAGATTCTTTGCTCAAGCTCATACATTTTCTGTTGTTGATCTCGAACAGTCAAAAGTGTGACGATTAAAATAACAGCTGCGCTCACGCAAATAACAGAGCTTAACAAGTCCATATATTTTATGATAAATTTTCTACCAACTGTTTTAAATCTTCTTTAGTGAAAACAAAAACAGGATCCTCTTCTGGATCCGTGCAAAAACAATATTCAATAAATTTATCTTCTTCTGTAGTTTTAACGAAAAAATCGTTACCCTCTTTATCTACTAATTTAAAATTTACTTGTTTTACTAGTTTCATATTTTTTACTAAATCTGTATCATCTATATATGGATTAAAGCACATTAGTCACAGTATCTTTTTTTATCTATCCACCAGAAATGTTTTTTATTTATTTTAAAGCAGACGTTTTTTTCTTCACCATCAGGATAAAATTGAAGATTCCAATTACTATCCCAGAGAGCATACCCAGTTTGACCATAACCTAAATATTTATGCTTTTTGCCGATATAAACCCCATCAGGTTTAGGATCAGCTTTTGGTTTATCAAATTGAAGTTTGCCGTCAGAAAATATATCTACATTAGACATTGCCAGAAACAGAAGCTTTATAAATATAATCAAGTGTTTCTTTTACTTGATTTCTACCCCAACGTGTTGTAATCACTGTAGAATCTTTTACACGCTCTATAGACACAACAGTATCTAAATTATATAGAACTTGTTCGTTAGTTTGGTAATCAGTCAATTTAATTAGGTGGGCCATATTATAAATCGTCTACTTCAAAAGTTTGCATCGGAATTATTTTTTGATTGCGAACTGTTTGGATGTTTGCGTAAATACCGTGAACATTAGTGCTCCAATCTTCTTGCTTTAGTTTTTGCACTTGTTCATCTATTTGGTTTAGTTTATCCTGCAGTTGTTTATTAACATCGTTGTAGTTTTTTTCATTGTATTTCACTTGCCAATAAGTTGGCA
>Ga0181568_10001186_pt1 | contig 23987 bp, 18 predicted proteins | sample 101ome_20_FD_133758 | JGI IMG/M metagenome (GOLD analysis project Ga0181568, IMG submission 133758) | Coastal salt marsh microbial communities from the Groves Creek Marsh, Skidaway Island, Georgia - 101404AT metaG (megahit assembly) | ecosystem: Environmental > Aquatic > Marine > Intertidal...
AATAGGGGTCGGAAAGCTGTGGTATGGATTTCAGAAGAGGTGTTGCCAAGAGGTAACGCTCTGTGATATACTGAGAGGGTTAACACCCTCTTTTTTTATGCACGGATCACTTGACCCAGATGAAAAAGTTATGGCAGAATCTGAAGCTCAACTAGAGAATCATCTAGCAGCAAAGCGTAAGGCAATCGCAGTTTGTAATCAAGGTGTTGTTAGCAAACTGTATGATGTAATTGCCGAACTTGGGTGGGATTGCTATGACAATGTTGCTGTAGAGATTGGTGGTACTTCAGTCTATGAGATTGATGGTGCTGGAACCAAGTGGGCACCTGTCAAAGGAACTCGCAAGTATAACAAGGATGCATTTATCGTGATTAAGAATCTTGATCGCAATCCTATCGTCCCTTCTCAACCAAATCCAGATCTAAAGCAGCATCATGAGTGATAATATCGTCCCACTATTCCCGACACCTGTCGGCGCATATGAGATTGATATTGATTTAGATTTTGTGTATAGCAAAATCACAGAGTATGTATCTGCACCTCATTTTTTGCTTGAGGAATCTGATTCTAGTTTTGGGCAAGAGAGTAACATCTTACATGATCCTGATCTTGTTCATCTCAGAGCAGAGATTTTGGCTTGTATTAAAGATTATACTGATGCCACATGTCTTCAAGAACTAGAGATAACTGGTGCTTGGTATAATCAAATGAGGAAAGGTGATAAAGTAACCTTGCATCGACATGAGGGTAGTGTTCTTAGTGGTGCTTTTTATGTGAGGACGGATGAAAACACTGTTCCTCTTAGATTCCAAAGTCCACTAAAACCATATAAGATGAATGACTTGTATGAGAATTTTAATTCTCAATATGCAAGTTCTGGAGTTCAGATTAATGTGCAACCAGGGAATCTTCTTTTGTTCCCTAGCTGGTTGGAGCATGAGACAGATGCAGAGTGTGGTGAACGATGTGTGATTAGTTTTAATACTCTATATAAAGCGATGTTTGTAAATCCTGACACCTAAGTTGACGGGCATTTAAAACTATCTAATATAGTATAGGTTCGCATAGAACACTTACTATGAGAAAAATTAATACGTTCATATTAGGTTTTACTATTGCAATCATTGATTACCTTTACAGGGGTAGACACTTCCAAAGATTCTGGGTGCTTGAGGAGATTGCTCGGGCACCCTATTTTGCTTTTTTGAGTGTGCTTCATTTGCGTGAATCTCTAGGTTTACGTGGTCAGTGGCATATTTATTTGATGAAAGAACACTTTGAGCAGTCGGTCAATGAAACAGAACATCTGGAGTATATGGAAACTCGGGGCGGTAATTCTTATTGGATTGATCGCTTTTTTGCCAGACACCTCGTACTTGTCTATTATTGGATCAACGTGGTTTATTATTGGGTATCTCCTCGCGCTGCTTACCATCTCTCATACGAAATAGAGATGCACGCAGCAGAAACATATGCAGATTATCTTGCACATGTGGACTATAATGATAAGGATATTTGGAGAATCATGAATGATGAGATCCAACACTTCCAAGAACTTGCAGAGGCAATGAGAATTCTTGACCCTGATCATCTAACTGTGAGAGAGAAGGATCGTGAACCATTCCCACCAGATGTAAGCGATTTGGTAGTAAAAGAGGAGGTTATCAAATGAACTTAGCAAACGCACTTTTATGGATCTCTCCAGTGTTTGTGATTACTACAGTGTATTTTGGGATAAGAAAAGGAGAGAATAAGTATTATGACAGCGACAAGTATGACGGGAATGGATGTGCTCACTAAAGGAATTGTAATCTTCGGTGCTACTGGAGATTTGTGTAAGAGGAAATTAATTCCCGCATTGTATAAACTCTGGCAGAAAGATCTTCTCCCAGAAAATTTTGTAATCACTGGATGTGCTAGACGTGAACCAACACCACAACAGTGGAAGGAATCTTTAGGTGATTATCCAGAAGAGTTTTTTCATCATTTAGATTATGTCTCTGCAGATCTAGACAATATTGATAGTCTCTCTAGACTTCCTGATTATCTAGATGACAATACTTACTTCTTGTCCGTACCGCCAGAAAGATATGCGAATGCTATCATCAATCTCAAAGAAGCAGGAAGACTCGACGACCCAGAAACATCCCGTGTGGTTATTGAGAAACCCTTTGGGCACGATTATAAATCTGCTAGTGATTTACAGTCTGTGGTTGAGCGATATCTACGCGAAAAACAAGTCTATCGCATTGACCATTATCTTGGCAAAGATACTGTTAATAATATACTTGCTACTCGGTTTAGCAATATTCTGCTGGAACCTCTATGGAACCGCAATTACGTAGACGAGGTTCAGATTTTTGCTACTGAAACTTTAGATTGTAATGGACGTGCTCAGTATTATGATACTGCAGGTGCAGTTCGTGATATGTTGCAGAATCATGTTCTTCAAGTCCTGGCACTAATTGCTATGGAAGCACCCTGTAAAATGGATGCTAGGGAAATCAGACGCGAGAAGACAAAGGTTCTTGCTGCCACTAGAATGGGTACAAATGCTATTCTTGGACAATATGACACCTATCGTTCTGAAGAGGGGGTTGATCCTGACAGTCGTACTCCTACCTATTTTGCTGGTAGTTTATTCGTTGATAACTGGCGTTGGGAGGGAGTTCCTTTTAACGTCATGACAGGCAAGAAGATGCCCTATGGATGTGTGGAGGTTGTAATTAAATTTAAGGCACCACCACAACAACTATTTGAGGGTGAGGTTAATGACCGTATTGTTATGCGTTTACAACCACATCCACACCTTGACATTATGATGGACATCAAGACTCCAGGTATGAGTCAAGGAGTTGAACCAGCAACACTAACACATAGATATCCTGATTGGTTGGGGGTCGATGGCTACGAGAAACTTCTTTTTGATTCTATCAACGGTAACCAGTCTAACTTTGTCCATGCAGATGAGGTCATGGAGTCCTGGAGAATCGTTGATGATCTTCTCTGTACTGGGGAATCTTGCCCCATTCTTACTATTCCTTATCTATACACAAGTGGCTGGGGACCCCAGTCCAAAACGGAAGAGATAACTAATTGGGATTATCCAGCATGAGTGTATTTTTTGTAACGGTCTTCATGGGACTTCTTATTGCTGGTATGCAATTAACTTGGCCAGGACGGTATAGAGGATAGTTTATAAATATATGAAACCCAGTGTAGATTATAATGGCAGCAGTACCATTGAATCTGACCCTAGAGCAGGGAACAGACTTCCAAGTAAACTTTACTGTAAGGAATAAAGATCAGTCTCCTCTCAATCTCCTTGGTTATACTGCATCCAGTGAGATGCGGAAGCATTATACTGCGACAAAAAAGTATGACTTTGATGTCACTTTTGTTGATAGATCTCAGGGTAGATTGAGACTTAGCATGACGGATGCTGTCACTGGAACTTTGGCAGAAGGCAGATATGTCTATGATGTATTTGTAACTTCTGCAAATGGAACCAAGACAAAGGTTGTCGCTGGTATGGTCTTAGTACAACCAGGAGTTAGCTTCTAATGGCAGATTACATAATCACGTTAGATGATGATCAGGACGCCAGTATTGGTACACCAGATTATAATATTGGTGTAAATTATGAGATCCCATCAAAGAGTGTACAGTATCAGAATTTAATTCTTGATAGTATTGCATCTCAGTTTGATGGTACAAAGACTACGTTTGATCTTTATGTTGATGGGGAACCTTATACCCCCGTCAATGCTCAAGGTTTGATCATATCTATTAATGATGTGGTTCTTAGTCCAGGAGTTGACTACAACGTAAGTGGTAGTCAGATTATTTTTACCAACCCACCTGCAGCATCTAGTGACTTCTTCGGAGTTGCTCTTAGAACTGTTGCTGATCTTACAAGAACAATTAATTTTGTTCTTGATAATGGTTCAAATGATATTACTTCTGGAGTAAAAGGATCTCTTGGTCTTGATGTATCTGGTAGAATTGAATCCTGGACTTTGGTTTCAGAGAATGAAGGTTCAATTGTTATAGATATTAAGAAGGATAAGTACGATACTTATCCAGATAGTTTGACTTCCATTGTAGGATCGGAGTATCCACGGTTGTCAACTCAAAAGAAAAATAGAGACGAGTCACTGTCCACTTGGACTACAGACGTTGTTGCTGGTGATATTTTAGATTTTAGCGTTGTCTCTTGTACGGGCATTCAAAAATGCTCACTGTTCCTTAGACTAATCCTATAATTAAGGAACATTATAAATAAATCATAGGAAACACATGTTCATTAGGAGTCCACTCAGATGGCTTTATTAGTATCCGACAACGGTGAACTTCAGTCGCTCAGATACCTGGTTAATTCTGATAGAAATATCCCCAGAAATCTTATCTTGAAACTGTATACTTCAAATACAGTTCCAACTGAGACTGATGTTCCCTCCCAGACCGCATATTACGAACCCTACGACGCTACAGGTCTTGTAGGTTATGGCACTGCGCCTTCCACAGGTTATCCTTCCATCATCAACGCACGTCATGATGAGGATTATTCCAGACAGTATGGAATCTTCCTGAACGGAAGTGAGTGGAATGTAAGAACCATTCTTAACCCAATCGCTACCACCACTGGCAGTGGTAACGTCAACGAGTACACGATCACGGTATCCTCTGTTTCCAATATCGCGGTTGGTCATTATGTAAGCGGCGGTAATGTCGGTACTAACGCTGTTGTTGCGGCAATCGATGGTAACACTATCGTTCTTACTGTAAAGAACGCTGCTACCTTCTCTAACCAAGCACTTGAGTTTGGTGTCGGTACAACAACTGCATCTTATCCTGAGCAGACTTTCACCTTTACCTCTGCTGCTAATAACATCTACGGTTATTATCTGATCAGAGCAAACAACCTGCCTATCTCCCTGAACGGTGTTGAGCACGCGGTTAACGTCGGAACTGGTCTGACCATTGCTAAGGCACAGACAAGTGGAACTATCGGTAACTCTTATATCGATCTGTATCCATTCCAATGGTCTCCAACCGTAGCTGGTATTGGATCTGAGTTTACTCTGACTGTATCCTCTAATGTTGGTATTAATACCAGACAAAGAGTTCTTGGTGCTGGAATCGCTGAAGGTGCAAGAGTTGTTGGTATCATGAATACCACCACCATTGTTCTTGATAAGAAGAACACTGGCACAGTATCTGGTGTTGCTACCTTCTATCAAGAGAACACCGAAGACATCTGCGTCGGCATGGGTGTCACCCACGGTAACATCGGCGGTGAGGTTGCTGCTATCCTCGCAGACACCACCATCACTGGTATCGATGAGAAGACTGGTAGAGTTTACCTGAGCAGCGAACTTCAGAACAACATTCAGAACGCTACTGGTAACATCGTCTACTTCAACTATGCTGAAGTAAGCGTTGGTGCTACTACTCACGGACTGGTTGCTGGTGACGTAATCTACGTTGCTGCTGGTGCTGCTAACACCACCACAACCTCTGGTACTTACACCATCCACACCACTGAGGATGAGAGCACCTTCACCACTGCTCCTGCGATGACAGGTATCGGAAGTGCAACTCTCTACAACAGCATCTTCTTCGCTGAGAGATTCACAAATGGTCCTTACAACATCCAGAACAACGGTGACCAAATCAAAGTTACTCTGAACGTCAGCCTCGACTGATTACTTTACACAATATACTTTGTCATGGAGGGGTTGCCTGGTGCGATCCCTCCTATTTTTTTAGGAGATAATAATCGCTATGCCCGCTTTTAATGTAGGTGTAAACTCAACTTTTGAACAGCAGCGTCAGATAATAAATGCAATCGCTGTTGATACTTTTGCATTATCAACAACTTTATCTGGTATTACTTCAGATGGTCTCGTAGTAACTTATAGCGAGGAGTCTGGAGTATCTACAGTTTCGGGATATGCCAGCATTGCAGGGGTTGCAACTTATGCCACCAACGCTGGTGTATCAACCTACGCATCTTTTGCAGGAGTATCCACATATGCTGGTCTTGCTGGTGTAGCAACTTACGCTGCTAGTGCAGGTGTAGCAACCAATGCAGACTATGCTACTATCGCTGGGTCTGCTGCCTTTGCAACTGTAGCAGCGGCAGCCACTAATGCTAGTTATGCAACACAAGCAGGAGAGGCAGCATTTGCTCCTTATGCTGGCATCTCCACCTATGCAACAACTGCTGGTGTAGCAACTAATGCACAAGGACTTACTGGAGCTCCTAATGTAATTGTTGGTGTCATTACTGGTGGATTATTTGTTGGAGATGGATCAGAACTTACAGGTATTAATGTAGGTGTCTCCACATTTGCTGACGTTGCTGGATTTGCTACTGCTGCTGGCAATGCATCTACTGCTAATTATGCTTCTGTCTCTGGACTGGCAACTGCTGCAGCAGGACTAACAGGAACACCAAACCTGAATGTTGGTATTGTTACAGCAACAAAATTTGCTGCAAATGATGCAGAGTTTACTGGAATACTGACAGCACAAAGTCTTAAAGCAATCTCTGGTTATGTATTATCGCCTGATGGACAACAGTCTATTCAAATTTTGAGTGGTAGTGGGTCTGTAAACTTACCACTTGGTATTGGTACAGATGTTAATGTTGCAGGTATTGTAACTGCTCTGAGATTTGTTGGTGATGGATCTCAACTGACGGGTGTTAATACTACGGGTGTTACTACTATCACTGCGGGTGATAATATTCTTGTTACTCAGACTGGACAGGTTGCAATCGTAACTGCTGTATTCAGTGGTGGTGCAACAGGATTCTTTGAGGGAACAAACGGTGTTGGTATTGGTACAACTTCTAAGGTTGGTATCGGTACAACCATACCATCAGAGATGCTCACAGTTAAGGGCAACGTTGATGTTAATGGTAATATTGTAGTAAATGGTGAGATAAGCGCACCTTCCAGAATTAAGTTTGGAACTGGTGGAGAGAACATAAAAATTGGTGATCTAACTGGTGGTAATGGTGCTGCCAATATTGCTATCGGTGATCAGGCATTAGGTACAAATAATGGTGGAGATGGGCACAACATTTCTATTGGACAATTATCAAATTACGGTGTAACTTCTGGTCAGTATAATATATCCATTGGCGATAGAGCGGGACAGAATGTTACATCTGGATCTTATAATGTTCTCCTTGGTGCATATAATGGTAATCAAAATGGTTTAGATATTAGATCTTTATCTAATAATGTTGTTCTGTCTGACGGTGCTGGTAATATTAGACAGTATATTAACTCTAGTGGTGATGTAGGCATTAAGACTACCATTATTACTGAGGCATTGACTGTTGCTGGTGTTGTATCTGCAACATCATTCTATGGAACACTTCCTGCAAGTCAGTTGACTGGTGCTCTTCCATCTCTGGATGGTTCTGCATTGACTGGTGTTACTGCTATTGGATCTGGTGTCGAGATTAGAGACAGTGATTCTCCTGTTGGTGCTGCAGCGACAATCAACTTTGGTAATAACCTTAGCGTAGTATTGAGTGCAGGTATTGCTACGATCACTGGATCAAATACTGCATCCTTTGCAACCAATGCTGGTGGTCTTACTGGTCAACCAAGTATTATTGTTAGTGATATTACTTCTGATGGACAGTACACTGGATTTACATCCATGACTGGTGAAGCAAATCATTTCTTCACCATGAGGACTAATGGTGATACTGGTGCTGTAGTTGGTATTAATACTAAACCTGCAAATGATCTTGAGGGATTTGGAACATTAGTTCTTGATGGAGCATATTATTTGCCTGGTGATATTAAAGGTGGTGGCAAAATTGAAATGAAAAACATGGGGAGAGAATATCTCCAAACATCATGTTGGGATAATGTTGGTTTAACAAGTTTTATTGGTTACTCACAGGCTACTCAGACATATTTGTGGAAACCATATCTTTATAGAGCTGCTGGATCTGGTCAAGCATTGATTGGCATCACAACTCTAGGCAACATTGGTATTGCTACCTTAACTCCAACAACAACTCTTGATGTTTTTGGTGATGCAAAAGTCAGTGGTGCCCTTACTGCAACTTCCTTCTCTGGATCTCTTGCAGCATCTAATCTGACAGGAGCACTTCCTGCAATCGATGGTTCCAATCTTCTGAATGTAACTGCTGCAGGAACTGGTGTTAATGTACAGGACGATGGGGTCAGTGTTGGTGCTGCTGCTAGTGTAATTAACTTTGCGTCTGGTTTGAATGTAGTTGCCTCCGCTGGTATTGCTACTGTCACTGGATCTGGTGGTGGTGCTCAGTCAAGAACTATCGTCAGCGGAGTGACAACAGCGATTGCAAATCTCGGAATTGGTAATACCGATATCATTGGTCAGAAGTCTTATGCTCTGATGAAGGTTGGTCTATCTACGGCAGGTTGGATACGACTATATACTGATAGTACATCTAGATTAAATGATGTGAGTAGGAGTGTTGGAGAAGATCCAGCACCTGGTAGTGGTGTGATTGCAGAGGTTGTTACCACTGGAATATCCACCCAGCAAATCATTACTCCTTTTGCTATGGGTGGCAACATGGATGAACCTGTTACTAATAAAATCTACGTCGCAATACAAAACCTATCTGGTTCGACGCAAACAATTACTGCAAACCTCACCATTCTTCAGCTGGAGGCATAAGGATAAATGGCAATTACTACTGAGACTTTTAAAATTAATTCTGGATGGGGAAGAACAGACATTATCCAACAAATAGATGATGCTCTGGTATGGTTAGATTGGCATGGTGGTGAACAATCTGGAATGGTTGTTGGACTTGGCACGTATACAGGTGGTGGAGATACTAATGCTTCTGATGAATATCATGATGTATTTCCAAAAAGTACAACTGGCATTGGAACTGGAGCAAGTTTTTATGTATACAGAGACACTCTTGGTGTAAGAAGAATTCATGTAAATCGCCCTGGATTTGGATATACTAGTGGCGAGGTAGTTACTCTTGATGCTGATAGTATTGGTGGATTTTCAAATGGTGCTACCGACTTATCATTCTCAGTTTGTGTTAATGAAGTCGTAATTAATGGAGCAAATATTTCTATAGCATTGACGGAGTTTAACTCTGGCAGTAATGGAATGTACTGGTTTGAAGGTACAGATAGAACTGGTGCAATTGGTGCTGGAGCAACAATAATTACTATTAGAGAGGGCGATACTTTAAATTTAGACCTTCAATCTGGAGCTGGTACTTATGGATACTATGCCTGCATAGCTAATCCAACTCCATATGATACCACTGCCCCTGGTGCTAATTCTAGTAGGATAGCTGGATGGCCAGTTACTGGAGTTGCTGGAACCATAAGTTGGACTCCTAAACCTGGTCAAGCAGGAACATACTTCTTTAGAAGTGCGTATACAAACTACAGGGCAGAACTGGGGAGACTTGTTGTTTTACCTTGGAGTGGTGACCCTGGAGATAGAACAGTGGTTGGGTTTGGAACCTCATCTACTTTCTGGCAGAAAAATCTTAGCAATGCAACTCAACCTTGGGGAGTAGCAAGACGTACTATTCAAGAGAATAAATTGTTTGGCGATACATATACTTTGTTTAAATCATACTCCAGTTCTGCATATACCATAACAACTGGTAGTGGTTACATGCCTTTTGGTCAGGGAAGTGATTATGATACAACAAATACTGAGAATTGTCATGGATCTACGGGATGGTGGCAAAGATTTGCTGGCGCAAAGTATCTAGATTATGGATCTTATACTTTAGATGATATTTATGATAGTGATTTTAATGTTGATAGTGACGAATATGGAACCCAGCGGAACTCTGTTGCCACTATCGGACATGGTAGTAACACATCTTTTGATTTGGACTTAAATCTTTATAGGTCTGGTCTTGATCCAAGGTTTGCAGTCTTTTCGTATAGATATCCGACTTTATCATCAACATCTATTGATGATAATAATGAGGCTACATTTATACTACACAACTTTACTACGGATACATGGGATTATGATCATGTATTCCTTGGTGGATTAACTCGAATATTCACCCCTGATACTGGTGACAGTGATAGATACATACATTTTAGGACATATCTTTGCCCATGGGATCCTGACAATAACTGGGGGCCCGCTAAGCGTTCAGCAGAATGGGGATATCATCCGTATGCTGGTTATACTTCAGCGTATTCAAATTGGGTTGATTGGTACGTGCATAGTAGAGTATATCCAGATGATTTTGAAAACGATCATGCACATTTATACTCTAGATTATCTGAGATGTCATCACATTCGGCTGGTGGTAGTGGTGATAGCAGTGGAAAAGATAGAGTTTCTCCTGAAGCAAACTTCAATGCAGTTGTAAAAGGATTACCTTTGAATGGTAATTTGGTTCCAATGCCATATTATATTCCAGATGATTTTGTTATTATTCAGTTTTATTATAATGCTGCAAATGCAAACATCCAGCAGGGAGATACTATCACGGTAAGTCCATCTGAAGTTTACAAAGTAATTACTGGATCTTATAGTCAAACTAGTGTTACACGAGGAGTATTATTCTGTGCGAGGGTAGTATAATGGCGAATTATTCTTTTCCAAATCTAACTACTGCTGTTGTTGGAATTGCCTCTACAGTATCTAGATCTACTGAGATTAGATATGCGAGGCAATATAATCGAGTTGGTTTTACTACCAACTTAATTTTGGAATTGGATTCGATGGAACCCCTTTCATTAGCAAATGTTCCAGGAGATGTTAATGTTGGCGTTTTGACTAGTGGTATTTGGTATGATTTAACTAAACCACAATTTAATGCTACATTATTTGGTTCCAATTCTTATGATGGTAGACGAATTGTCTTTGCCGATACGGGATATGCTGGTTTAGATGATGATCAAACCTTTAATTTTATTGGAGATTTTGCTATTGAGGTTGCATTTAATATGACTGGAACTCCAAATGCAACCTTCCCTTCCGCATTGATTGCGAGTTGGAATAATTTTGGCAGTAGTGATAATAAGTTTATTATATTCATTAGTTCTAATGGTGGCATGACACTTGCGATAAATGGTGAATCTAATGATTGGATATATCCAGAGACTATATCCCTTAATACAAATTATCACACGGTTGTTACTAGAAGAGATGGTGTTATTAAGTGGTGGTTGAATGGGAAACTTGGAGTTGAGGATACTTATACTGCTGCAATCGAACCAACTTTAGGTTATCAAATTGGAACTTATGCTGCTAGTAGTGGTCAAGCTTTTGAAGGAGGAATTGACCTTGTGAGGATTTATCGTGATAGATCTCTAGGTGATATGGAAGTTAGAGTATTATATGATCAATCCATCAATAGAAGTATAATATCTCAAACTTTAGGAACTAAAACATTTGATAATTATCAAATGAATGTTGCCCCTGCTCGCGATGCATCTAATGAAAATAGACCAGTCACGGGACAGTTGTATCCTAGGTTTACTAAATAAAAGAAAGCGCGATTAGATGGCGTTATTCCAGTATGAGGGAATAGGTAGCCTGCGTTCTTTGGGTAATCGTTTTACGACCCAGAGAGCGGTCTATTCGTATAGCCAATTTTCTATCCTCAATTATGAGGAACTTAGTTATGGTAGTATTACCGATGCGGTAGTAGAAGCAGAAGACTACGGTGAGATCACTGCTTCCATCGAGCAATACTATCAGATACAAGACTTTGGAACTATTACGCTGGATACAACTGGCGTACCGATGGGTAAGATCGGTATCCACTTGTCAGCAGAAGACAATACCACAAGAGTAAGTGTTGGTGGTGTCGAGTTCGCACTGTTCGGACGAGCAATAACCGAGGTATTCTTCAACCCAGTTGATAGGGTCTTCGACTTCCAAGGCGTTGCCGTTGACAGGACTACCTCTTCCTGGTTGGGAAGAGGCGTCCTGCCTCCAGTCGAGGCGGAAGCTCTGGATGCGGTTGTTGCCATTCCACCTACATCCATCTTCCACCTTTCTACAAAGGGTTCAGCGAAGACAGAAGTAATATTCAATAAGCAAGATAGAATTCTTGGTTTCGTCGGTGAAGCAAGTGAGAGCAGATCTTATCTGTTCGATCAAGACGATGCTATAGACTTCGAGTCCGATGACTTCGGATTCCTCAATGAGACTGTATTGAGGAGCGAAGACTACGGATTAGTCACAGGACTTCAAGATGTTCCTAGTTGGGACTTCTCTAATATTGAGGACAGAGGATTCCTCTCTCCAGAAACTACCACCAAGGTACATGGCAGAATGCCATTCGGTGGTGGTGCAACAGAGAGCTTTGTCAAGGGTAATTACGACGGATCTGTTGGCAATAAGCAACCTAGATTGGTTGGTACTGCGATTGATTACACCATTCCCAAGCATCAAGGATTTGGTTGGATCAACATTGATGGTACGCCTCGCGTCCAGATCAGGATGCACTATAAGGCAGACGGTGGTTGGGACTTCTATCCCAATAGATTCCGTGGTGGATCTCTCTTTGGATTCTCCAGTACTGCTGATTCTACTGCTGTTCTTAATGAAGGATCTGGAAAACTCTTCTCTGTCAAGAGCACCACCACCTTCAAGGCAGTTCGCAGTGAAGTTGGTGTTAGTGAAGAGGACATCCTGGTACAGGGTGGAGCATTCTACGAGGTCATCTTCAATCAGGTTGATAGAGTCTTCTCCTTCAACAATGAAGAGATCAACAGAAGAGCATTTGCATACAACCTGTCTTCTGTTGTCAACGTTGAGTCTATTGATTATGGATACATCACTGACACAATCACCGTTGCTGAAGACTACGGTGATGTAAGTTACGATGAGATCTATTATCCTTGGCAGAAGGAAGACTTCGGTACTCTTGCTCCTACCACAACAAGACTTCCCTTCGGACTTGGTAGACTTCATAGTTCTACTGAGACTCCAAGAGTTAGAAACTTTGTTGGTAATCAAGAGCACGCTCACCTTAGACTTCTTGGTACTGGTAAGGTATACGTCCTGCCTAAGTTCACCTCTAAGGGTGACCTTGTTAAACTCAGAGGCGACACAACATTCAGCAGAGCGAGAGATTGGGTTGGTACTGGCAACCTGCCTACCGTATCTGGAACCGCTGAAGCAGTTGCATTCGTACCTGCTAAGGACGATAGAGCACTCTTCAACTTTGAAGGTGAACTCGTTGAGAAGTTTGGTAAGGGTAATTACGACGGAGTTGGAACACTCTTCGGATTTGATAGCACCTCGGTCTCTATCATCATTGGTGTTACTGTTAGTGGTCTCTTCTCCGTACACGGTGAAGTTGTTGAGAAGTCAATCTTCAGCGAAGTTGGATCTGGATCTCTTGGTCACTTCGATGGTGGAGCAGAGAGAGTCACCTTCCACTATAATCAAGAGTCTTCCTTCGGCGCATGTGAAGGTGATGACTATGGATTCGTCAGTGAGTCTGTTTACAACGTCGAAGAATCTCCAGCACTGTCTGGATATCTCAACGATCCTGTCAGTTCTCTTGCTAATGAAGTTGTATCTGAGTTTGGAAGAGTACCAAACCAGATCGATTATGGTTATGTAAATCAGTACTATCAGTACAACCACGAGGATTACGGCACACTCTTCCCAGATGATTGCCTTGAACCTCAAGGTCTGCAACTTCAGTTCGTTAGCACCTTTACTGAGTCCTTTGGTAAGGGTAACTACACTGGTTCTGGTTCTCTTGGATCTATCGTTGGTGCTGCAGAGGCAGTCACCTTCGTACCTGGCAAGGATGATAATCTCTTCACCTTTGAAGGTAATGCTACAGAGTCTACAACTCCAGCACCACACATTGGTTCTGGATCTATCTTCTCGTTCGTCTCCTTCACCGAGGCAGCAGCATTTGTACCTGCGAAGGCAGATCCTCTGTTTGCAATCGATGGTGGTCTTCGCATCAGCGCAGTCAAAGAGCAAGAGTCCGAACTCAAATTTACCGCTGCCTGGGAAGCAAGCGGATCTCTGTTCGGAATCGATGGATCTGGAGAGGCAACTGGAAACGAGCACACTGGTTCTGGTTCTATCTTTGTTCGCGATTCTGGTGTCAGAATCGAACCAGAATCCTTTACTCCTTGGATTCCTGCTGGTCGCGGATCTATCTTCTCGTTTGTATCCTTCACCGAGTCTGCAACATTCGTACCTGCGAAGAAGAAGGCACTCTTTGGATTCTCTGGTGCTGCTACAGATATTCAGTTCAGCTTTGCATGGGAGACAGTCGAGACTACTCACCTGCTGCTCAGAGGATCACCCAAGATCTTCGTTCTTCCCAAGCACACTGGTTCTGGTTCTATCTTTGTTCGCGATTCTGGTGTCAGAATCGAACCAGAATCCTTCACCCCATTCATTCCAGAAGGATTTGGAAAACTTGGTGGATTTGGTGGTGCAGCAGAAGCAGTTGGTGCAAACCCACCAGACGACTTTACTCTCTTCACATTTACAGGTCAGGTCGATACTCCTCTGCTCACCTTCTCCGAGCAGAAGTTTGTTCAGGCAAGATTCCTCCCAGACGAGGCATTCACTACCTTCCAACTCAGAGTTACCGAGACTGGTCTGCAACCTGTCGAAGTTCTTGGCGAACTGGACGAGTCCTTTACTCCTGCTCCAGAAGTTGGAACAGGAAGACTCTATGGATTCAGTGGTGCAGCAGAAGCAGCAGTCTTCAATCCAATCGACAAGACCACCCTCTTCTCCTTCGAGGGCAATGCTGCGGAGAGCGAGACAAATGCCGAAGTTGCATTTGGTTCTCTGTTTGGATTTGCTTCCGCAACCGAAGCAACCGCAGTTGCAGAAGAGAAGCAGGCACTGTTCTCCTTCGCTGGCAATCTTCAAGAGCGTACTGCTCCTGCTCCGCATGTTACAACTGGTGGACTCTTTGGATTCTCCAGCACAACCGAAGCGAAGGTCTTCGATTATCCAGAACGCACTACACTCTTCAGCGTTACTGGTGCTGCAATCGAGAGTGCATCTATTGCAGAAGAAGGAACCGCAACTCCTGGTCTGGATGTCAATGGCAATCTGGTCGAGAGAGCAACCTTCGCGCACGCAGGCACAGGTTCGATCTTTGGATTCTCCAGCACCACCGAAGCGAGAGTCATCGTTCCTCGCGGACTCAGAAATATCTTCACTGTCGTTGGCAATGGTTCAGAGAGCGAGACCAATGTCGAGATTGGTTCTGGTACACTTTCTGGATTTGTTGGTGGAGCAGAGAGCACATCCAACGCCGAAGTCAAGTTCACTCTCTTCACCATCGGTGGAGACACAGTTGGTGGAGATGTCAAGTTTACTGCTGCGAATCTGGCGGTTGGTCAGGTCAGAATTGGACTCAGCAACGACGGAATTCCTGGAGATATCTCCAGAGGTATTACAGTCTTCAGACTCAGAACCTTCCCAGAAGGTCCGAAGGTCAGATTTACTGGAACAAAAGCAGAGTCCTTCACCCCAGCACCACATATCGCTGAAGGTCTCATCGATATTGAGAAGGGAACTAAGGATACTAAGTCCAGATATATTGAATACAGAGACCCACAACCTACTAGAATTGTAGTTATCTAAACTGATAAATAAATATAACGCATTTTAGTGGACCTTAATGGCTAATACCAAACGGGTACAACTGCGTAAAGGAACGGAGTTGGAGCACTCAACATTTACTGGTGCTCTTGCTGAAGTAACTTTTGATACTGATAAAGGGACAATCAGAGTTCACGATGGACTCACCTTGTCTGGGGTAGAGATTCAAAAATCTCGATTGACTGATTTAGATGGTTCTAATAATGGTGACACATTAAGAACCAATATGAAATACTTTAGTGATACCTCAGCGGGTCCTTTTGCAGTTAATTTACCAACACTTCGATTTGTAGGAGATACTATTCATCTTGCAGATTCCAAATACCAGTGGAATATAAATAATCTTACAGTATATGCTCAAGGTGGAGACCAAATAAAAGACAGCACTGGGTTCATCGATACATTTTTAAATTGTGACGTTGCTGGTGGGTATGTCGAGCTTATTTGGGAAGGAACTTTCTGGAGGATGTTCTCATGAACCTAAGTAGAATGGACGGTTCGATGAAACACGTCGTTCAATCGAACGATTTCATCGTACATGCCCTGCGTAGAGACGCAGATGGTATGCTTCGTTACACAAAAGTTGGTTCTGGGAGCACCGACATAGGAGACTTCCATAGAACGAACGGAACTCAATATCCAGGGTTCCTTGATGGTGAAGATTATGTGGAAGAGACTACTGAGGATAAAACCTATAAGAATGATCCACATGATAAATACCAACAGTATAGATTTGACTTCAGAAATCTACACTATTTTATAGATAATGATGGATACCTTGTCGCCCGTATTAACGGCACATATGATTATACAACCGAAGGACCTAAGTAAGAAAGGAATTAACTAACGATGGCTGATTTTAGATTAGGAAGACTAAAATTCAATTGGAGAGGCGACTGGGCTCCTAGCACCGAATATGTCATTGATGATATCGTCAAGTTTGGTGCTAACACTTATGTCGTCACTACCAATCACACCTCCGCTGCGAGCGAAATAGACTGGTATGACACCGATGCGTCGTATTGGAGTCTGCATGTTGAGGGTATCCGTAACGTAGGATCGTACTCACAGGGTACATTCTACAAAGTTAACGATATTCTTAAGTATGGTAACACTCAATATCGTGTTACTGCAGGTATCGGAACCACTGCAGGTCTGGTATTTCCAGGCATTGGAACCGAAGCACCAGCAAACCCCAACGTTGTAGCATATGTTGCTGGTTTTAATGGTGAAGGTGACTGGGATGCTGGCAACGTTTATCAGACTGGAGACGTTGTTCTCTATGCTGGTAACTCTTATGTTGCTATCTCTACCTCTGTACAGGGTGCAATTCCTCCAACTGAACTTGATACTCAGTGGGAATTCCTTGCACAAGGTCATAACGCTGTAGGTCTGAGCACCTATGAAGATGGCGTTACCTATTATAGAGGTGATCTGGTAACCGTTGGTGGTGATACTTATCAGGTAGAAGCAACTTCTACTCAATATGTACACCCAACTAAGGGTCTGACTGTTGGTGTTGGTTCTACTACAGTTGGTATTGCTCAAACTGCATGGTCTCTGTATAACAGAGGCATGAGATATGCGGGTTCATTCTCTACAACCACTGAATACTTCAGAAATGATATTGTAGAGTATGCATCTTCCACCTATGTTGGCATTGCTTCTACTTCCGTAACTGGAATTGTTCCTGGATCTGATCAGACTAAGTGGGCAGCACTTGCAGTTGGTGACTCCAACGCTCTGCTGACTCAAACTGGTGACATGCTCATCAGGGACAACACTGCTCCAACCAGACTGGGTGTCGGAATGACATATCAGTCACTGGGTATTGGAACAGATAACGTTCCTACTTGGATGACCATCGGTGATTCCACTAGAATTTATCACGTTGACCCAGAACTGGGTAAGGATACCTTCAATGGTAGCACCCCAGACATGGCGTTCAGAACTCTGAAGGCAGCATGTGATAACGCAAGCGCGATTACAAATATTACAAACTTCATTTATGATGAAGCAACTGGTCTGTCCACAGTTACAGCACCAAACCACGGTATTCTTTATCCAAATATCACCGTTAGACTGAGAGACATTGAGTTCTCTTGCCTCTCTGGTGGCAATACTTATGCGGTTAACGCATTCCAGTATGACGCTGCCGCTGGTGTTGCAACCTGTACCGTTGGTGCAGCAATGACTGGTCTCAATGTTGGAGACCTGATTAGACTTGATAACCTTGAATTCACCTGCCCAGGTGGTTCTGGTATCACAACAACCATCTTCCCTGATGGAACAAGACCTGAAGGTTATAACTTCACCGTAAGTGCAATCAACGGTCCTCAGCAGATTGAATTCTCTGTTGGTATTTCCACCATTCAGCACGTATACGTCTCTGGTGGTACACTGTTTGTTGGTGTTGACACCTCCTTCTTCCCAAGAAACGTTCTTACATCTTACTTCAACGTTATTGACGTTGTTGACAACAATACATTCACCATTAACGCTGGTGTATCGACAATCACCCACACTTATGTACAGGGTGGACAAGTTCTGAACCTGTCTCCTGCTGTTATCAGATTGTCTTCTTCTGAATTCGTTGAGCAACTTCCACTTGTTGTTCCTCCATTCACCTCTGTTGTTGGTTCTACGCTGAGATCTTCTAAGATTAGACCTGCTTCTGGTCTGTCTGCTGACGGCGTAACTCCTAACAACCGTCAGATCATGTTCCAACTGTCTGACGCAACAACGATTCAGGGTCTGAACGTTGATGGTATGGTTGGATTTGATTATGATGCAAATAGACCATACGAGCTTGAGGCATCTACTATTAGAACTGGTGTTGGTTCTACTGCTTGTGGTATCTACTTCGCATACAACCCCAACTCTCCAATTCTGAACAAGTCGCCTTACGTTAAGGACTGTACTGCATTCGGTAATCCTCCAACTGATGGTGGACAAGGTGGTGCTGGTGTTGGTGTATTCATCGACGGTAACGTCCATGATTCTGGATTCCGCACGATGGTCTTCGACGCCTTCACGAACGTTCTGAGTGATGGTGCTGGATTCGTTCTTGACAATGATGCTGGTGCTGAGATCGTCTCCTCCTTCACCTACTACTGCCGCTGGGGTTACTACGCAGGTGGTGGTTCTAGAATTCGTGGTGTTGGTGGTAACAACTCTTACGGTGATTATGGCGTTATTGCATCTGGATTCTCTACTGCTGAGACTCCAAGAACTCTGAGACTGTTTGGTGATAAGGCAGATACTGCAGTTGGTACTGTAAGCGGTACAATTGCAATCGGTAACACCATCACTGGTGGAACCTCTGGTGCTAAGGCAACCTTCATCAATGACCAAACTTCCTCTGACGCGATCTACTTCAAGTACTATCCTGGTTACGGTGATCCTAGCGTTGGCGCTGGTCAAACCGTTGGTATTGGTACTACCTCCTTCGTTCCTGGCGAGTGGTTGAACTTCGTTGGATCTGGTACAACTGGTGCTATCCAAGTCTCCGCAGTCACAGGATCTGTTGGTGGTCAGCAGGGCGTTCTGTTTGAACTTGACCTTGCTGATGGCGCTAACTTACCACTGGTTGGTGACGCGATTGGTATTAAGACCACTGGTATTGGTAGTGATCTGGTCAATGGTGAGGCAAGATTCTACATTGTCAATAATGTAACTGGATTCCAGACTTCTTATACTCAGTATAGAGGTGACATTGGAGAGGCACCTGTTGTTTACAGTGGTCGCGTAACTGTTACTGTATCTCCTGAGAAGGGAATCAGAACACCTGATACACGTACTGGAGCTGGTACTTCTAACGGAGAAGTTGATGGTGGTTCTTTGGTTGAAGTTAGAACTAGGTTCTCTAACGCACGTCTGACTGGTCACGACTTCCTCTCCATTGGTGTTGGTAACAAGGTTGAAACCAACTATCCAAACGTTAACGAGGCAAACGTACAGCAGGGTAATGAGACCAACAACTTCGGTCCTGGTAGAGTATTCTTCGTCTCTACTGACCAAGGTGGTAACTTCAGAGTTGGTGACTTCTTCTCCGTTAACCAGTTGACTGGTGCTGCTACCCTGGACGCTTCCGCGTTCAACCTGTCTGGTCTGACAGAACTGAGACTGGGTTCACTGGGTGGTCAGATCGGTGAGGCGATCAACGAGTTCTCCTCTGACGAGACCATGAGCGGCAACTCTAACACTGCTTGCCCAACTGAATTCGCGGTTCGCGGATTCGTAACACGCGGCAGAATGGGTGTTGAGGCAATGGTTCCACCTAAGGGAACAACCGCACAAAGACCTGTATCCCCAATCCAGGGTGCTTTGAGATTCAACACAGATACCGCTGCCTTTGAAGGATACAATGGAACTGCTTGGGTGCCCATCGGTAGCCTGCAGAACGTAGATGTAAGTGGTACTTACACTGCATCTTCCTTCCAGACTCTCTGGTGTGATACTAGTGGTGGCGGATTCACTGTTACTCTGCCTGCATCTCCTAACAAGGGTGATGTTGTTAGAGTCCTTGACGTTGCTAAGTCCTTCGACAGCAACACACTCACGGTTGCTAGAAATGGCAAGCGCATCATGGGTGACACCGCTGATCTAACGGTAACAACTGAAGGTGCAGCATTCGATCTGATCTTCTACAACGACACATACGGTTGGAGAATCTTCTCCGTCTGATGTATACGGTACGGGGGGGACTTTGAGTTCCCCCTCTTCTTTATTATGTACGTTTATATAAATAATAGAACGAGGATTAATGTAAAAAATGGCATCCTACGGAAGTTACAAAAAGATTGTACAAGGTCAGATTATAGACGGCACCGTCCCAAACACTGCGTTGGAAGATGGTGCAGGTCTTTCTCTGAACGTGAAGTACGTTTATGGGCAACCTAATAATTGTAGTCCTGGTTGCTGCTGTCTCTGGACAGTTCCTACTGGTGTAAAGAGAGTTACATTTGAGATGTGGGGATCTGGTGGCAATGGTCACGGATTCTGCTCATGTAACCGTTGTCACCACTATAAGGGTTCTCAGGGTGGATACTACAACACTAAGACAATTAGTGTTCAAGGTGGTTGGACTTATACTATTTGTGCTAGTGGTGTTTATCGTTGTTGCTCTAGAGAGTGTCAAGGATGTAGAGGATGCACATCTTATGTCAATGGATGTAATTTGAGTAATTTCTGTGCAATTGGTGGTGAGAGAGGTCAAGCAGAGACTAGTTGGTCTACTGTTTGTAACTCAACCAACGAATGTTGCCGTGAAGGTGCTCATAATGGTGGTGACTTTGGAATGGGTAATCACAGTGGTCACTGGGGTGGATCTCCATTCTGCCACTGTAATTATCAGTGGACTTGTACCACTAATGCACCATTCCTTGCAGGTGGATCTGGAGCAACTGAAGCTCTGGTTAACTGCTGGGTTCGTTGTGGATGCTGGCATGTACCTTACGGAACAGGTGGACAGGGTGGTATGACTACCTACTGTGGATCCAGTTGCTGTGGTACTGGTGGCATGGGTGGCGGCGGTCTCGTCAAAATTACATACATCTGATAGGAGAGTTAAAGTAAAATGGCTTCTTACGAAAGTTATAAAAAGATTAATGCTGATGGTATTGTAGACGGTGGTGTAGAAGCTGCCGACTTCAGCACTGCTCTCAACGCTACCTATGGTGTTAAGTGGTTTTATGGATCCCCTGGAGCAACAACATCTGGTTGCTGCTGCCTTTGGACAGTTCCTACTGGCGTAAAGAAACTCTATATTGAAGTATGGGGTGCTGGTGGTAATGGTTCTGGATACTGCTCATGTAACCGTTGTCAGCACTATAGAGGTTCTCAGGGTGGTGCATATAACTCTAAAACAATTTCTGTTCAACAGGGTTGGACATATACTGTTTGTGCTGCAGGAGTCTATCGCTGCTGCTCTAGAGAGTGTACTGCATGTGAAGGTTGCTCTTCTTATGTAAATGGATGTAACTTAAGCAACTTCTGTGCCAAAGGTGGTGACAGAGCATATGCAAACACCTCCTGGAATACCTTATGTCACGGTGTTAATGGTTGCTGTAAAGGACCTAATGACCAGAACGGTGATTTTGGAATGGTAAGTTATTCTCCAGGATGGTCTGGTGCTGAATTTGTTTATGACAGAGGATTCTGCCACTGCTATTCTCAATCTCACTTTGCATCTGGTGCTGCAAGAATTGGTACAGTTGCTCAAATGGCTATCAGAGAGTGTTGGACACGCTGTGGTTGCTGGGCAGTTCCATATGGTAATGGTGGACAAAGTGCGATGACTACTTATTGTGGACGTTGCTGCGGACAAGGTGGAACGGGTGGAAGTGGTCTGGTTAAAATCACATACTTCTGATCAATAAATAGAACTATAGAGAGCGTCAACAATGGCACAGTATTCAAATTATAAAAAAGTATCTGGGTCTACCCTACCCGCACAGTCTATTACTGCATCTCAGTTGCAGACCGCAGGATTAGACACTTGGAATGTCAAGTGGTTCTATGGTAGAGCTTGCGCTTGCACTACTGGTTGCTGCTGTCTCTGGACAGTTCCTACTGGTGTCAGAAGAATGACCATTGAGATGTGGGGCGCTGGTGGTAGTGGTCAGGGTGCCTGCTCTTGTAACCGCTGTCAAAACTATCGCGGTGCTCAAGGTGGATACTATAACTCTAAGACAATTGATGTACAAGCAGGTTGGACATATACCGTCTGTGCTGCTGGAGTCTATCGTTGTTGCTACAGAGAGTGTGTTGGGTGCTGTGGTTGTGCATCTTATGTAAATGGTTGTAACCTGTCTAACTTCTGTGCTATTGGTGGACACGGTGGTATTGGATGTAATAGTTGGGCAATCAATTGCCACTCCTACATGCCTTGTTGCTTAGGACCTACCGCTAACAATGGTGACTTTGGAATGGGTAACCACATGGGTGGATACTGGACTCCAAAGAGTGTCTTCTGCCATTGCCATGGTAGATATAATATTCCAACTTCCGCTCCATTTATTGGAACCAACGTTATGCAGGGTCTCCAATTCTGCTGGATTCGTTGTGGTTGCTGGACTGTTCCTTATGGTCACGGTGGGCAGAGTGCATTGACTGATCAGTGCGGCAGATGCTGTGGTCAAGGTGGTATGGGTGGTCCTGGTCTTGTCAAGATTACTTACGTCTGATATAATAAAGATTCCGTGTGAAGGAAGTGGAGGGGGTGCTAACCGCACCCTCTTTTTTATGAATTGTTATAAATAACAACGAGGGAGTACACCTGCACAAAACAGAGGAAATCTATTATGGCAACACAACAAATTAGAGTAGAGTATGATCTTGCTCTGCCAAACGAATTTTTAGTCGATCATGGCACTTCTGATGGAAATACTCGTCAGGCAGTGTATGATGGACCAGATAAGATCTATCTCCAAATTGGTGCTGACGGAACTGAAGTTGGCGGTCCTCTGATTGAGGATGATATTGCTGATGGTCGTCCAATGCCAGCAGACTGTGTTGATTGGTTGGAAGTTGATTGCGCCACCAATCCACTGATTTGTCAACTTAGAGGACCAGTTGTTAATGAGCTAGACGAGGAGTATACTGGCGAGACTGTTCATCCAGAATCTCCAGAGATTGAGGGATATCCCCAGTTCTCTTATGGCACACCAATCATGCCTGAAGATATCTATGATAAGAATAGATTGACCGTAACTGATGGAGAAATCTCGGTTCATAGATATACTCTTCCAGAAAAACTGCTTGATAGAGAGACCCTTCTTACTTGGGATGAAATTCGTACAAAGAGAAATGAAGCACTTGAGGGAACTGACTCAAGACAAGCTAGTGATATGCCAGCAGCACTTCAAGAAGAGTGGAGAGTTTATCGTCAAAGACTGAGAGATCTTCCTGCTATTTTAGAAGCAGCTGGTGTTTCACCTAGCATTGCATACTATATGTTCCCTGAAGCTCCAGGCGGAGCAACTCCAGTTAATGGACCATCCCTGTGATATAGATTAACTTTATGGTTGAAGATTTTAAGATTTACAAATTTGATTATATTAAAGACAATCAACCCGAGATCATCGAGACAGCAATGCTTTGTCGAGATGGTCTCATCTCCGATGGATTTGGAGACACTACGTGGAGTTATTATCTTTATAATATCTTCAGTGTCTCCTCTCCATCTTTACATTATTTAAATATTTTTAGAAGATTGAGAGATATAATCAGAGAGAATGTAAATGAAGAGAATATTTGGTTACAAGCATGGTTAAATGTTCATGACTATGATACGGTATTAGATTGGCATAATCACACTGCACCGTATCATGGATATATTGCATTAG
>Ga0181568_10001187_pt1 | contig 23985 bp, 20 predicted proteins | sample 101ome_20_FD_133758 | JGI IMG/M metagenome (GOLD analysis project Ga0181568, IMG submission 133758) | Coastal salt marsh microbial communities from the Groves Creek Marsh, Skidaway Island, Georgia - 101404AT metaG (megahit assembly) | ecosystem: Environmental > Aquatic > Marine > Intertidal...
AACGGTCATCACTTTCTCCCTTTTTTGATAAATTGAGCCCAACATTCTGCTGGTTTTGTCTAAGTACTTTGTTTGATGCTTTATTAAGTTTGTTTGATGCTTTATTAAGGTAGTTCCATTATCGGGTCTGGTTGATAGCGCCGGATTTCTGAAAGGTCTGGTTGGTAGATCGACAAAAGCGGTCGAAACGAACCCTTGGGTGTTGGAAGCCAATTTGCCGCCGTGTCAGAAGGTCGATCATGGCTAAAAATAATTGTCACTGAACCATCCGCATTTTTTACCAGGTCTTTGTCATAACTAGAAATAGCGTATTTATTTTCATTATTTTCATAAAGAAAAAATTCTGGAGCTGAGTAATTGGTAACAGACCAAAACGCCTTCGCTGGTATCGGTGAAGATAGCGTAAGCAAGTATTTGTTTTTGCCGAAAAGCTGTTGACCCTTGGCGTCTGTCCAAGCCTCAAAAAAGGTAGCCTCATATCCGTGATTTCCCCATAAACCGATACGAGCAGCTAAGGCTCTTTTTAAAAATGCATCGTGCTTATCCGCAATTATCCAATTGGGCTCTTCCAAGGTTCCAATACTGAAATTGCTTCTATTATAATTGAAAAGATCAATCAGTGATCGCCATCCTGATTTACCTTTGTAACCGCCGTTCAGGGCAAGGCTTTCAATTTTTTGAAGACCACTGTTTTGGGCGGAAAGCAATATGGGCTTGTTTAATACACTGGATGTCCCCAACTCTTTTTCTGCGAGGAGTTCAGTGGCTATTTCTACTAACTCGGTTTCGTCTTTAGGCGACGTGAATCGTTCTAATGCCCAGCGCAACAGGACCCAAAAATTATTTACCTCAATTGGCGCCAAATCAAATGGGTTTGCATAAGGGCATTTCTCGTCAACCAGGCACCCTATCTTGAAACCTTTTTGCAAACTATGCAGGTAATCGATACTTGTTGCATTTGATATCGATATTCGTAGGACCGCTAAAGCCAGATTTTGAGGTGAACGAATAACCCTATCTTTGTAGAACTCGGGTTCTTCTGAGACAGCTGAGCTGTATTCTGGGCCAACAACAAGATATTTCCCCGCCTTTGTTCCCGTGCTTCGTTTACCTAGGTAAGCGAAGCTATTGGTCCACGGGTCTATAAACTGAAGAACGTAATATTGCCCGCTCGTCGCCGGCACCTCAAGTTCGATCGGGCCATCTGTAAGATCTAAAATAGCCACGGAGAAAAGAACATCAATATTCGGACTTACAAAACGATCCTCAGGCCTCATCGTTCGACGGGCATGCGAGAAACGATTCACCCCAACTTGACCAAGCATCGGCAAACTTCCATTCATTACAGCATCCATTGCCTGAATATTTTTTACGAGCGGATAACCCCAAACGAACAATGCTTCAGCTTTTAAACTCTTGTTTTCCTTTCTATTATCAGCAGCCCCAGCACTCAACAATGACAGGAAAATAAACGGTGTGACCAAAAAAAGTCGCATTCTAAATTTCTCAGTTAGCTTTTGGGAAATAGGGATCGGGGGTTCCTGGCTTGATAGCCGGCTCCTTTTTAAAAGATGCAAGATGATTTTTTAAAATCTCGGTCATTGGAAAGCGAACCCATAAATCTTCGAGCACCCGAGCATCTAAAGGATGCATTTCTTTTGGATCTGTGTGGAGGTCATAAAAGTGTGGAACAGGATTGATCTTTACGGGTGAGCCAACGCCGCTTCCAACCTCCTTGGTCATCATTTTCCAGTTTCGCCACTTAATGCCATATATTTCCTCGCCAACATATACAACAAACCCCTCACGGGCGGATTTTGCGCTTTTTCCTAGTAATAAGGGAGACTGATCTACTCCATCAATTATTCGGTCAGAAGGGACCACTCCTCCTGTCAAATTTGCCAGCGTAGTAAATATATCCATCTGATGAACAACTTCGTTCGAGGATAAACCTCTTGGTATCACTGCCGGCCAGCTGATAATAAATGGAACCCTTAGAGATCCCTCAAGACCAGTAAAGTAACTACCTCGCCATGGGCCTGTAAAACCATGAGCTGGGACAAACATTTCACCGCCATTATCAGATGTGAAAATAAAGATAGTATTGTCACTCACGCCGGCTTTTTTTAGCGCATCAAGCAATTGTCCTACATAATGGTCTACCTGCATCAACACATCCGCAAAAGCACCGTTGCGGGATGCGCCTTTGAACTCTGGGGCAGGCAAAAGGGGGTAATGGGGCATTGTAAAAGGGATATATGCAAAGAATGGTATTCCTTTTCGCGATGATTTTTTTATGAATTTTATGGCCTCTTTTGTTATTTCGCGGTCTATAACTGCCCGCTGCTGTAAGTCATAAACTCTTATTTTTTTTGCTAAGCTTCCCTTTTTAGCCCTCATAACGTAAGAGGGTTTAGCGGACGGATGAGCTCCAGCTCTGAATCGGTCGCCAGAGGGCCAAAAAGATTCATCGCTTGAGTGAGGGATGCCAAACCACTCGTCAAAGCCCTGATCGGTCGGATAGCGACCGTCGTCATGCCCTAAATGCCACTTGCCAAACGCACCTGTTTGATATCCAACAGAAGATAGCATCTCAGCCAATGTTACCTCCCATTTTGTTAAGCCGTATGTACTTGTAAAAAATGGAACACTGCCGTTTCCAGACCGGACAGCATAGCGACCTGTCATAAGAGATGCTCGGCTAGGCACACATTGTGCCTCTACGTTAAAATTCAACAAACGCATTCCCTCGGACGCTAATGCATCAATTCGGGGTGTAGCTGCACCCCTTAATACTCCGCCTCCATAAACTCCAGGCTCCCCCCATCCGAGGTTATCCATTAATACGAGTACAATATTTGGATTTTTGGATGTTGAGTTTTGATTGACCGTAGCTTGGTCTGCCAATGATGGCGAGTTAAATGCCCCAATAATGAAAAACAGGGCAAATAGAAGGATATATTTAAATCGAAGGATTGTTGGCAAGAACTGATTTAACATATAAATACTTTTCAAACACTTGTTGATTTTCTATATTTTTCTAGCGGTCGTTAAATGTCAATAGATTGTCTTTCTAGGAAAGAGTTCATCGAGCGAGTAAATGGTTAAAGAAACGATAGAAAGATCAAAAGCATTGCCAAGCCGAAAAGGAGCATTGCACCGATATGAAAAAATTTTAGCGGCGGCTAGCAAGCTAATCACTGAAACAGGGCGGGCAGACAAACTTACAATCAATCAGATAGCCAAACTATCTGGCATTCCACGCGTTTCAATTTATTATTTTTTTCATTCGAGCGATCAGGTCGTGGCTAGGCTCTATGAGCTAGCGCTCTCAGAAATGATCACAGAAATGGAAACTCTGGAAGTATCTGGGGCGATGCACTGGAAAGACGCAGTAGTTAAATTAGTCCTAAACACTGCTAACTACTACCGTACGAATAAGCTCACGATGATACTTTCTTTGTCACCGCACTCCAATTTGGCAATAACTCCTATTAATCGAGCATATGCGCAGGCTCTTTTTAATTATCTCTCGCCCATGCAAGGATTTAAAAGAAGCCTAATCTCACAGTTTAACTGTGAAATTGCTGTTGAGATAGCTGACGCTGTTTGGAGGCGATCGTTTTTAGAGAGTGGCACTATTGAGCCAGCTTTTGACATTGAGGTAATCAAATCAGTTGTAGGGTATTTAAGTGCGATCCCTCAACCTGATCGAAATTATAAAAGTATCTCGAAGCTGGAGAAACTAAAAGGGGAGAACTAATGACCAAACTAAAATATCTTCAAGCCAATGCAGATGCAAAAACGATTTCCGAGATTTTAAATGAAGACGGGGCTCTCATTCTTGAGGATGTAATCGATCAAAAATTTATTTCGGAACTCCGCTCTGAGACAGATCCTTTCATGGAGAAAACTGAAAACGGCGCAGATGAATTCTCTGGTCATAAGACCACCCGAACGGGGGGATTATTAATGAGATCACAAAAATGTCGCGAGCTAATCAGTCATAGTGATATTCTTGCGGCAGGACATGAATTTCTCTCGCCTTATTGTGAACGACTGCAGCTTCACTTAACACAGATTATCCGAATTAAACCCGGGGAAACATCGCAAGCGATCCACCGCGATAAATGGGCTTGGGGTAAACACTTGTCACATTTGGAACCGCAATTCAACACAATTTGGGCAATTACGGATTTCACCAAAGAAAATGGCGCAACACAAATTGTGCCAGGGTCAGTGACTCTCCCAGATGACGCCACCATAAGTGACCAAAGTATAACGCAAGCAGAAATGTCCGCAGGGTCGGTTTTGATTTATTCAGGCTCTGTGTTCCACGGTGGTGGAGCTAATTCCAGTAGAGATGACCGAATTGGCATAAATATTACTTATGCTCTTGGCTGGCTGCGACAGGAAGAAAACCAATACCTCACTTGCCCACCAGAGATAGCAAAAGACTTACCTCGGGACCTTCAGGAATTGGCAGGATACGCCATGGGCCAGTATGCGTTGGGGTATTATACACCACCCGGCGGGCCAGGCGAAAATCCTGAAGTGGTTCCGCCTCAGTATGCACTTGGTCATGAGGTTACAAGCGAGGATTTCGGAAACCTCGAAACAGCGCTGGGTGAATCATAGCCTTGGGACCTTAGGGTTTAAGTCGTAAAAACTTTCAGTTTTTCTGGTCACTCAAGGTGATTAAGGTTGCAGAGATTTTCCCTATTGGTTCCCGATTCAGATGTTGCTGCATTTATCTCCGCCCCAATTAAAACGGTCGAAAGACTATCTGCGTCTGTCTCCTGATTACCTTCGTCAAGCAGTCGATAGATAGTGTTGATTGCCGTTCTATTTGCCGTTCTATTGTCGAAATAGAACGGCAAACTGTAGATATTTTGTTGATTTTGTCTACTCCAGTCCACTCGAATGAAACGCTGTGAGCCTCAGTAAACTCAAAAAAATGAGGTTTTCTGCGGTCAACAAACAAAATACGCAACTATAGGACAATGGTGAGCCCGGAAGGATTCGAACCTTCGACCCACTGATTAAAAGTCAGTTGCTCTACCACCTGAGCTACGGGCCCACTAAGGGTTTCAGCGCCTTGGCAAATCAGTGCAAGGCTGTCTCGCAAGATTTTGCCTGATTCTCCGTCTGAAACACGGGCAGTCTATATCACCCGCAAAAGCCAATGGCAAACAAAATACCGTTGCGCATGCCTCCCAAAACGCCGCAGGCAAAAGAGTTGTCTAAACCCCTTTGCGCGATTTCGGTTTCAATGAGAACGCTCCCACCAATGCCGGATTTTTATCCTCGTGATATCGCCGCTTTGACTGCCATAATTTCAGATTGCGATAAAATGGTGCGGTCGGATAAAGGTGATGAACGAGATGATAGTTCTGATAGAGAAACAAAGGCGTCATCAACCATTCAAAACCGACCCGGTTTGATGTGCTTTGAAACGGGTCTTCTTGCGCTTTTACTTGGTGCGGATAATGCGGCAGGAAGTCAAAGCTCAACGTCAAAAAAACTTTAATGATGCGGGTCGGCACGAAATGCAGCAGCAGATAATAAGTCAGCCAACCGCCATAAATTGCCGCGCTCACAATGGTCAGGCCGATAAGCGTGCCGACATAAAATTCGATACGCTCTTTCTTCGGTCTTTTGTTAAAGACAAGCGGATTCAAATAATATTTGAAATAGGCTAAATCCACGGTCGCCCATTTTATCGGCAGTAGCCAAGCCGGACCTCGTCCGGCATAGCTGTCAGGGTCACGCTCCGGATCATTGGTAAATTTATGATGCTGCATATGAACGAAGCGAAATACGCCAAAAGCCGGAGCCGGTTCAAGCAACATTGTGCTGATGCGCCCAAGCCAATCATTCAGCTTTCGGTTGGTGCTGACGGCGCTATGCGTCGCATCGTGCGCCACTGTAAAAGCGAAATAAGCGGCAATACAGTTAAACAAAATGGCCATCCAAAGAGGCAACACGCCGCTAATATGACCATAGCAAGATGCCACAAACAAAGCCCAAGCCGACACAAACAGGAATATTGTCGGCCAAGCGACTTTCGGGCGTTCCATTAAGCTTTGGAACTGTTCGAGATTGTCCTCATAATCTGATTTAGTGTTATTTGAACTCACGTTAGGCTCCTTATAAACCAGTCGATTTCATTCCCTTAATTCTTTAACATCAAAAATAACCGCTTCTTCGGCCGACATTTTACCGTCCAGCGTGTCGAGATAAGCGGCCTTTATTGCCTCAGCATCAGCGAATCTCTCGACCTTCAGCCATTTGGCGGCTTCAATCATCAGCCCCACCGTGCGCCCGCCGATTTCGGATAGAATGTTTTTCGCATTATCACCACTGGAGAGCACTGCAATTTCATCCGGCCCTGACCAAAATACCGGACGTGGGCCTGGCAAATCAGCATCATCGCGCGCGCCCTTTTCCCAATGGGTTGCGCCGACTGTTCCGCTATAGGCAATCAGGTCTCCGAGCTGATGATGAATTGCGGCACGCAGTTGCGCATTTCCCGCCATATCAAAAACCACGCAGGATTCGAGCGGCAAGCGGTCAATCTCATCATAGGTCAGCACCTCATCGTAAGAGCCGGTCTTTTCAACAAAGGCTTTATTGCGCGCCGAGGTCAGGCCGATGGCGCGACATTTATCTTTGTGTTCTTGCGTGAGAAAATGCCCGAAGCCGAAAGCCGTTTTGCTCGAGGCGCTGGTGATGACAATATTGCGTGCGCCATAAAAATCGTGCCGCGTGATATAGTGCTCAAGCAAGAATGACGTGCTGATGACCGGCCGCAGCAGACTTTGCATATCGTCGAAATCCGGATGGTATCCCGGCTCAGCAAATGAGCGTGCATATTCGCGGTAAAACTCGGGAATTGTGTCGCGCGCCGGACTCATATCCGCACATTTCATGGATGTGACCTTATCCATTTTGGCCAGCACATAGGTCGACAAAGGATAAAAGCCGTAAAGCCGCTCACCGACCGGCAAATCATCATGGGCTGAAGCAACAATTTCACCAAAGCCCCAAAACGGCATACGCGCATAGGGCGCCGCCGTAGGGAAGCTATCAAGATAGCGAATAAGGCCGGTTTTTCCGGCAATGCCGTAAGAAATCGTGTTGGCCGTCAAGGCCAGTCGATCGACAGCAATTATCACATCGCCTTTTTCCAATTGGTCGCCATCCAATGCAGCGCCGTCGATGAACTTTGCGTCACGAAAATCGGACGGGTTGAAAACGAAATCTTGGCTTTTGTAAATCATTCAGAACATTTACCACCCGCTTGACACCAAGACAATAAAAAGTGACACCTATAGTGTCAAAATTTTGATAGGGAGATTATTGTGGTAGAAAAAGTCACACAAATACGAATGAGTGATTATCCGGGCAACCGAGCGCCACGCGAAATATGGCAGACAACTCACGATGCCCTTCCCGAATTGAGAGAAGGTCAAGTCGCTGCGCGCATTGACTATGTATCCATTGACCCCGGCATGACCGGCTGGATTACCAATAAACGAGGTTATATGCCGCCGGTGCGCCCGGGCAGTGTCATGCGAGCCTTCGGCGTTGGCGAAATAATTGAAAGTCGAAGCGATAGTTTCGCCGTTGGTGATTGGATTACCGGCTTTTTGGGCATGCGCTCGTATGGTGTTTTCAACGATAAAGATGTGCGCCCCATTGCCGTTGATATGGCACCGGCGGAATTGTATCTCTCCGGCCTCGGCATGACAGGTTACACAGCCTATTTCGGCATGATGGATATTGGTCGTCCACAGCCGGATGAAACGGTTGTCGTTTCTGCCGCTGCCGGCGCAGTTGGCAGCATAGCGGCGCAATTGGCCAAAAATGCGGGTGCGCGCGTCATTGGCATTGCCGGTGGCGAGAAAAAATGTCGTTATTTGACTGAGACACTGAAACTCGATGCGGCGATTGATTACAAATCCGAAGATATAGCAGCGCGGCTTGACGCCTTGGCACCCGACCATATTGACCTTTATTACGACAATGTGGGCGGCGAAATTTTGGACTTGGCTCTGGAGCGTATGAAATATCGCGGACGCATTGTCGTGTGCGGCGCGGTTTCCCAATATGGCAAAGAGAACCCGCAAGGTCCGGCCAATTATCTGCAAATCGTTATGCAAAGCATAAAAATGCAAGGCTTCACCATGCGCGATTACATGCACCGCATACCTGAAGCCGTGCAAGAGCTCGGCGCTAGCTTGAAAGATGGCTCACTAATATGCCGACAACATATTCTGCAAGGGCTGGACAGTTTCCCTGACGGATTTGAAATGCTCCTCGCCGGTGCCAATGAAGGAAAATTGCTGATACGGGTCGACCATCAAAACACATAATGGCGCGCAGTTTGCCCTAAGGAACGTAAGAAATCTTTCTTTGACCGCTTGTAACCGCTTGCCATAAAGTGACCGAAACTTGCCGCTATTGGCGGCTGTAAAAAGATTTGAATGAAAGCGAGTGGCTGGCTGTGAAGGCGATTATTTCAGGCGGAGGCATTGGCGGGTTGACCGCAGCTTTGTGCTTTTTGTACCACGGTGCAGAGGTAACCCTTTTGGAGCGCTCGCCTTCACTCGATGAGGTTGGCGCCGGTATCCAAGTGCCGCCCAATGCCATGAAGGTTTTTGAAGTTCTAGGGCTTGATGGCGTATTGGCTGAAAACGGGTTTCGCCCGGAAACTATCGAAGCGCGCATGGGATTATCCGGCACTGAACTATTCACCATTCCGCTGGCCGACACAGCCGTCAAACGCTGGGGGTCGCCCTATCTCCATATTCATCGCGCCGATTTTATATCGGTTTTGGAAAAAGCGCTCCGTGCGCGCTGTCCCGACACTATTCGTCTCGACGCAAATGTGATGGGTTACGCGCAAAATGCTGACGGCGTGACAGTGCATATGGCCGATGGCAGCAAGCTGCGCGGCGATATGTTGATTGGCAGCGACGGCATTCACTCGACGGTGCGCGAGGCAATGTTGGGCGAAGAACAACCCGTTTTCACCGGCAATGTCGCATGGCGCACGGTTGTGCCGATAGCAAAGCTCGGTGCACTTGCACCCCGCCCTACAGCCTGCGCATGGATGGGGCCCGGCAAGCACTGTGTGACCTATCGTTTGCGAGGCGGCACATTGGCCAATCTTGTCGCCGTGGTCGAGCGTGATGACTGGACAACAGAATCATGGAGTGAGCGCGGCACGGCGGCGCAAGCCATGGCCGAGTTTGCCGATTGGCATCCGACCATTTTGAAAATTTTGAGTGAGGCTAAAGAACTTTATCGTTGGGCTCTTTTCGACCGACCGCCACTGGAAAAATGGGTCGATAGGCGTGTTGCCTTGCTCGGTGATGCAGCGCACCCAATGCTGCCTTTTATGGCGCAAGGGGCCGCTATGGCTGTCGAAGATGCGTGGGTCTTGGCGCAGCAAATCGCACAACAAAACGATATCGGTAAGGCGCTGAAAAATTATCAAGCCCTAAGATATGATCGCGCATCAGCCGTTCAGGCACAATCGCGCGCCAATGCCAAAACCTTTCACAAGCGTTCGCGGTTAGGCAAAATCTCAACTTACGGCCCTATGTGGCTGGCCGGAAAAATTGCGCCAAATGTCATTCATGCGCGCCAAGACAAACTCTATGGCTTTGATGTCACTGCTTAAGGCTGGCGTCGTGCAGCAAAAAAATGGATAATCGACGATAGAGGATTTGTTGATGCCTGCCGACCGCGCCGCCCTTCGTGAGAAACTCACCACACAAACCATTATCGCCCCCGGAGTTTATGACGGGCTGTCCGCGCGCTTGGCCGACAGCGCCGGTTTTGAGGCGCTTTATCTATCCGGCTATGGCGTATCTGCCAGCCAGCTGGCCAAACCTGATAATGGTTTTCTGACATTGCCCGATATGGAAGCGCGCATTCAATCCCTTTGCGAAGCCATATCGACACCGCTTATTGCCGATGCAGATACCGGCTTTGATGACATTGGCGCAACGGTTCAGGCATATGAAAAAGCGGGCGCAGCGGGTATTCAAATCGAAGATCAGCAAGTGCCGAAAATTTGCGGCCATATTCCCGGTCGCGAAGTGATATCTCGCGATGAAGCGGTCGCAAAAATTGCGGATGCCGTCGCGGCACGCCAAGATAATGACTTCCTGATTGTGGCGCGCACCGATGCACGCGAACAAAACGGCCTCGACGAAGCGATTGAGCGCGGTCGCCTGTTCGCCGCAGTCGGAGCCGATATTTTGTTTATCGAGTCGCCGGAAAGCGAAGACGAATTTCGCCAAATCGGAGCCGCTTTGGGTGACATTCCCTTGCTTGCCAATATGGTCGAAGGCGGTCGCAGTCCGCTCATCCCCCGCGCGAAACTGGTTGAGATGGGCTTCAGCTTCATCATTTATCCGGTCGCTGCGATGGCGGCATCAGCCACTGCGCTGAACGCCGCTTATCAGCACTTGCTTGAGGGTGAGCCTGATGGCGCAAGGGTCAGCTTTCAAGAGTTGAGCCGCATGGTCGGCTTCCCCGAAAAATAATCTCTAAGCGCTTGCGCCTATGGCGAAAAGCCGCTTATGGTGCGCGTCATCTTGGGAGCTATTCATGACTGACACACCACCACAATTAGAGGGTTGGACCAAATGGGGCGGCGAAGAGCCGTTTGAAGACCATGCCGGACCGTTCTTCATGAAAATAGATCCGAATAAAGGTCAGCATTTATCTGCTTTTGTCTGCGAAAAGCGCCACCTGAATGGCGGTGGGTTTTTGCATGGCGGCATGTTGATGAGCTTTGCCGATTACGCGCTTTTCGTCATTGCCCATAACGCGTTGGAAAACGAACATTCGGTAACCGTGTCTTGCCAGGCTGAGTTTTTGAAAGGTGCAGCACCGCTGGGCGATTGCGTTTACGCCAAAGGCGAAGTAACGCGCAACACGCGCTCATTGGTGTTTATTCGTGGCGAAATTTTTGTCGGTGACGACACACTGGCGACTTTTAACGGTATTTTGAAGAAAATTGCGCCGCGCAGTTAAAGCGGCTCCAAATCATCGGCTTTTTGCTTTTCGTAAAAATCGGCACGAAAGTCTTCAAACTTTCCGGCCTCAATGGCATCGCGCATGACCGCCATCAACTCCTGATAAAACGCCAAATTGTGCCAACTCAGCAGCATGGCACCGAGATATTCGCCGCAGCGATTGAGATGATGCAAATAAGCGCGGCTATAGCGGCTCGACGCTTCGCAGGCCATGCCTTCATCGAGCGGGCGCGGGTCGTTGGCATGGCGCGCATTCCGGATATTCACCTTGCCGCGCCATGTATAGGCCGTGCCGTGACGACCGGCGCGGGTCGGCATGACGCAATCAAACATATCGACGCCGCGCGCCACCGCTTCAACCAAATCTTCCGGCGTGCCAACCCCCATAAGATAGCGCGGCTTGTCCCGCGGCAGAACCGGCGTAGTGAAATCCAGCACTTGCAGCATGGTGTCATGCCCCTCACCGACCGCCAAGCCGCCGACAGCGTAACCGTCAAAGCCGATATCTTGCAAAGCGGCAGCGCTTTGATGGCGCAAATCTTCATAAACCCCGCCCTGCACAATGCCGAACAGCGCATCGCCCTGCCCGGCATCATATTCACCAAAAGCTTTTTTACTGCGCTCGGCCCAACGCATGGAAAGCTGCATGGAAGCCTCGGCCTGCTCATGCGTGGCCGGAAACGGCGTGCACTCATCCAGCACCATACGGATATTGGCACCCAGCAGCGTTTGAATTTCAATGCTGCGCTCGGGCGTCAGCATATGTTCACTGCCATCGAGATGGCTTTGAAATTGCACCCCGTCCTCGCTCATTTTCGCCAGCTTTGACAATGACATCACTTGAAAACCACCGCTATCAGTCAAAATCGGCCCGTCCCACTGCATGAAATCTTGAAGCCCACCAAGCGCTGCCACTTCCTCAGCGCCGGGGCGCAGCATCAGATGATACGTATTGCCGAGCACAATATCCGCGCCCAATTCGCGCACTTGGTCAGGATACATCGCCTTCACCGTGGCCGCCGTGCCGACCGGCATGAAGGCCGGTGTGCGAATGGTGCCGCGCGGCGTCTCAATCTCGCCGCGCCGCGCCGTGCCATCTGTGTTTATCAAAGTAAATTTCATGCGCCCTTCCGCTCCAGCAAACAAGCATCGCCGTAAGAATAGAACCGATACGCTTCAGCAATAGCATGGGCATAGGCGGCTTGCATCTCTTCAAGCCCCGAAAAGGCAGAAACCAGCATGAACAAGGTTGAGCGCGGCAGGTGAAAATTGGTTAGCAGCATGTCGGCGGCGCGAAACCGATAACCCGGCGAGATGAAAATATCGGTGACATCTTCATAGGGCTGCACAATACCGTCTTCACTTGTTGCGCTTTCAATCAGCCGCAATGAAGTTGTGCCGACACAGACAATGCGCCCGCCGTTTTCCTTGACCTTATTCAAAGCGGCGGCGGTGCCGGGCGTCACTTGGCCCCATTCGCCATGCATTTTGTGGTCTTGGATATTCTCAACTTTGACCGGCAGAAACGTGCCCGGCCCGACATGCAGTGTCACCTCATGAAAGCTCACGCGTTGCCCCTTCAGTGCCTCGACCAGTTCGGGCGTGAAGTGCAGACCGGCAGTCGGCGCAGCGACCGCGCCTTCCTCGCGCGCAAACAAGGTTTGGTAATCATCATTATCTTGCGCGTCAGGCGCGCGTTTTCCGGCGATATAAGGCGGCAGCGGCATAGTGCCAAGCTCAGCCAAGCTGGTTTCCATCGCGTCCGGCGGAAGGTCGAAAACAAGGCGCGCTTCACCTTCTTTGCGTCCAGATACAACCGCAGAAACACCATTAAAATCAATAATATCGCCGTCTTTGACCTTTTTGGCCGGTTTCATAAAGCAGCGCCAATCAACCGGCCCCAATCTTTCGGTCAGGGTAATCTCAATTTTTGCGCCCTCGCCGCCGGTGCGCAAACGCGTGCCGATAAGCCGCGCCGGAATGACTTTGGTGGTATTGACGACAAGCGCATCACCGGCACGCAAAAGCCGCGGCAAGTCGCGCACGCTTTTATCGGCCCTGTCAGCCGCCGCCGGAATGTGCAACAGCCGCGCAGTGTCACGCGGCTGTGCAGGTCTTAAAGCAATCAGACTTTCCGGCAGGTCAAAATCGAAATCATCGACCTGCATGAGCGCTTAGTCTTCCAAACGCATGGAAATAATTTTATCGGGATCGGCCGGCGGTTCCCCTTTGGCAATCGCATCAATATGCTCCATGCCCTCGGTCACTTCACCGAACACGGTATATTGGCCGTTCAGCCATGTTGCATCATCAAAGCAGATGAAGAACTGGCTGTTCGCGCTGTCAGGATGTTGCGAACGGGCCATGCCCAAAGTGCCTCGCTTAAACGGTTCGCTGGAAAATTCAGCGCGCAAATCAGGATAGTCGGATCCGCCCATGCCGGTGCCGGTCGGGTCACCGGTCTGCGCCATAAATCCGTCAATTACGCGGTGAAAAATAATACCGTCATAAAACTCTTCACCAATCAGCGTTTTGATGCGCTCGACATGATTGGGGGCCAAGTCCTCGCGCAGTTTGATTTTCACGGTTCCGGTTTTCAATTCCAACAACATGACTGACTCCTTTTTGCTGGCGGCACGTGCCTTTTCCCACGGCGTAAACGGCACGGCAAGTAAGCCCATCAACACAGACATAGCGATAACGTAACGCATGAGGTTCTCCTGTTAAGTATTTGTATTAATTATAATTCGTCTAAAACCGAGCGTGGCACAAACGGGCTGATATCGCCCCCCATAGCGAGGATTTGACGAACCAAAGTAGAGGAAACAAAGCTGACCTCAGGTGCGGCCGGTAAGAAAACCGTCTCGATTTCAGGTGCCATAGAGCGGTTCATAGAGGTCATTTGTGCTTCATATTCATAATCGGCAGCGGTTCTTAGACCGCGCAGAATAATGTTCGCGCCCTGTTTGCGCGCCACATCGACCAGAAGCTCATCAAAGGCGATGACTTCAAGCTCCACCTTGTTTTGCTTGGCAACTGAGGCTGTCTCGGCCTCAATCATTTTCTGTCGTTGCTCGAAAGAGAATACCGGCGTTTTGGTGGCACTGATACCGATGCCGACAATCAACTTATCGACCAGCCCGAATGAGCGCTTGATAATGTCAACATGCCCGTTGGTAATCGGGTCAAAGCTGCCCGGATATAGCCCTACACGCATTTATCAACTCTCCTCGCCCGTTTCACCGTCATCAGCAGCTTCATCGCTTTCTGCGGGCGCTTCTGCATCGACAACCGCATCTTCGGTTTCAGCTTCGTCATCATCTTCGGAAGCATCCCCCAAATGGGCAACCGATACAACCTTCGCGTCATCATCGGTTTTGAAAATCGTGACACCCTGCGTATTGCGACCGGCAATGCGAATATCATCAATCGGGCAGCGAATAAGCGTGCCGCCATTGGTCACCAACATAATCTGATCGCTTTCCTCAACCGGAAACGCCGCTATCAGGTCGCCATTTCGCTCAGACAGCGTCATGGCGATAATGCCCTTACCGCCGCGCCCTGAAACGCGATATTCATAGGCTGAAGAGCGTTTGCCATAGCCGTTTTCACTGACGGCGAGAATAAACTGCTCTTTCGCGCCCATTTCAGCATAACGCTCCGGTGACAAAGCAACTTCTTCGGTGGTTTCGGTATCCTCATCAACCGCTGCTTCTTCGACAGCCCCGTCTTCTCCGGCCTCGGCACGGCGCATGGCAGCTGCGCGCTTCAGATAGGTTGAGCGTTCCGCCGGTGTCGCATCGCTATGGCGTAAAATGGCCAATGAAATCACGCTGGCCCCATCCTCAAGCTTAATGCCGCGCACGCCGGTTGAATTACGGCTGCGGAACACGCGCACCTTATCGACAGGGAAGCGAATGGCGCGACCGCTGGAACTGGTCAGCAGCACATCATCATCTTCATTGCAGGTTTCAACGCCGATAATGCGCTCACCTTCGCTTGGCTTCATGGCAATTTTGCCATTGCGGTTAATCTGCACGAAGTCAGACAAGTCATTACGGCGCACATTGCCGAGACTGGTAGCGAACATGACATTCAAATCGGCCCAGCTTTCTTCATCAGAGGGCAGCGCCATAATATCGGCAATGGTTTCGCCTTCATCAAGCGGCAGCAGATTGACCAGCGCCTTGCCTTTTGATGTCGGGCTACCGGCCGGCAGCTTCCATACCTTCATTTTGTAAACAATGCCGGTGGTTGAGAAAAACAGCACCGGCTGGTGCGTATTGGCGACGAAAATCCGGCTGACGAAATCTTCGTCTTTGGTGGCCATACCGGCGCGCCCCTTGCCGCCGCGTCGTTGCGCGCGATAGGTGGAAAGCGGTACACGCTTGATGTATCCGGCATGGCTCACCGTCACCACCATATCTTCCTGCGGTATCAGCGACTCATCGTCAACTTCGCCATCATCTTCAACAAATTCAGAGCGGCGTGGCGTGGCAAATTCTTCGCGCACCGCCGCCAATTCCTCTTGAATAATCGCCATCACGCGGGCGCGGCTGCGCAAAATATCCAGTAAATCAGCAATTTGCTCGCCCAATTCTTTCAACTCATCGCCAATTTCATCGCGTCCCATGGCCGTCAGGCGTTGCAGACGAAGCTCAAGAATTGCGCGCGCTTGTGCCTCGCTGAGGCGATAGGTGCCATCATCGGCAACACGGTGCAGCGGATCATCAATCAATGCGACAAGCTCGGCCACATCTGTCGCCGGCCAATTGCGCTCCATTAATTGCCTGCGCGCCTCTTGCGGTGATGGAGCTTTACGAATAAGCGCAATCACTTCGTCTATATTCGACACGGCAATGGCCAGGCCGACCAAAACATGGGCGCGATCGCGTGCTTTATTCAGTTCAAATTTCGAGCGGCGGGTCACAACCTCTTCGCGGAAAGCGATAAACGCCTCCAGCATTTGCCGCAAATTCATTAATTGCGGACGACCATTATTGAGCGCCAGCATATTGGCGCCGAAACTGGTTTGCAGCTGTGAATAGCGATAAAGCTGATTGAGCACCACATCCGGCACGGCGTCGCGCTTCAACTCCACCACAACGCGCATGCCGTGGCGGTCGCTTTCATCGCGCAAATCAGCAATGCCCTCAATGGTCTTTTCGCGCACCAGCTCGGCAATTTTCTCAATCATTGAGGCTTTATTCACCTGATAGGGGATTTCCGTAATGATAATCGCTTCGCGGTCTTTGCGGATTTCCTCTACCGCTGCACGGCCACGCATAACAATCGAGCCGCGCCCCGTCATCACGGCCGATTTAGAGCCGTTTTGACCGAGAATAAGCGCGCCGGTCGGGAAATCAGGCCCGGGCACGATTTGCAGCAATTCTTCGTCGCTCAGTTCCGCATTAACGATAAGCGCCTGCGCCGCATCAACCAATTCACCCAAATTATGCGGCGGCACATTGGTCGCCATGCCGACGGCAATACCATTGGCACCATTGACCAATAAATTCGGGAAACGCGCCGGCAGAACCACCGGCTCGCGTTCGGAATTATCATAATTGCCCTGAAAGTCGACCGTGTCCTTGTCGATATCCTCAAGCAGTGCCTGCGCAGGTTTGGCCATACGCACTTCGGTGTAACGCATGGCGGCGGGTGGGTCGCCATCGACCGAGCCAAAATTGCCCTGCCCGTCCAGCAGCGGCAAACGCATGGAGAAGTCCTGCTCCATACGCACCAAAGCGTCATAAATCGATTGGTCGCCATGCGGGTGGTACTTACCGATAACGTCGCCAACCACACGGGCAGATTTGCGATAGGGCTTGTTATATTCATAGCCGTTCTCATTCATTGAGAACAAAATACGGCGGTGCACCGGCTTCAGGCCGTCACGCACATCAGGCAAGGCGCGCGAGACAATCACGCTCATCGCATAATCGAGGTAGGAGGTTTTCATCTCCTCCTCAATGCTTATCGGTTCAATATCACCGTCATCTATCGGGGGTTCCGGCGGCTCACCGCCCGCGCCGCCATCATCGCCACCCGCACCTTCTTCGGCGGGGGTTTCTGAGGCTTCTTCTTCGACCGTTTCAGCGTCGATATCGCTCTCGGTTTCGCCTGAATTTTCCGGTTCGTCGGTCAAATTATCGCTTTCACTTAAGCCCATAAATCGGGCTTTTTCAGACTTAAATCATAGCATAAAACAAGGTCACAGCAGAACGAAAAGCATCGCTGTGCACAGCTTTTAAGGCATTGTTTTAATTAGCTTTTAAAGCCTAAAACGGGATGTCGTCGTTGATTTCGCCGCCACCGCCGCCAACCGCTTCCATCGGGGCCGAATCATTGCCGGCTGCTTGGAAATCACCGCCGCCATTACGCGTGTCCAGCATGGTCATGGTGCCACCATAATTTTGCAGCACCACTTCGGTCGTATATCGGTCATTGCCTTTATCGTCTTGCCATTTGCGGGTTTGCAGCTGGCCTTCGAGATAGACTTTCGAGCCTTTTTTCAAATATTGCTCGGCAATGCGGCACAACCCTTCGGAGAAAATCACCACGCGGTGCCACTCGGTCTTTTCACGACGCTCGCCCGAGTTTTTATCGCGCCAGTTCTCACTGGTTGCCACACTCAAATTGACGACGGGGCGACCATCTTTCGTGCTGCGCACATCGGGGTCTGCACCCAAATTGCCGACCAAAATCACTTTATTGACGCTTCCTGCCATGATGTTTCTCCTTCTTGTTCTGTCACACTATGTGAATCGAACATTAACGCCTATCGCTGTCACCCCGCGCATCGTTTAATGCTGTGGATATATCGTCCGCCTCGGTGGGGCGACGAAATGGCCTTTTGTCAAATCCGGAAAGAGGGCTAAATTATAAGGCTATCAGGAAACAACATGGCATCTCGCAAAACCACCAAAGCCCCGCAAGCCAAGCAAATCCGCATTATTGGCGCGCGCGAGCACAATTTGAAAAATGTCTCGCTGGATTTACCGCGCGATAAGCTGATTGTGGTGACCGGCCTTTCCGGCTCGGGCAAAAGCTCGCTGGCTTTTGACACGATTTACGCTGAGGGCCAGCGCCGCTATGTCGAGAGCCTGTCAGCCTATGCGCGGCAATTTCTTGAGATGATGCAAAAGCCCGATGTTGATCAGATTGACGGTCTGTCACCGGCCATTTCGATTGAACAAAAGACGACCTCGCGCAATCCCCGCTCAACCGTCGGCACGGTGACGGAGATTTATGACTATCTGCGCTTGCTCTATGCGCGCGTCGGTATTCCCTATTCACCGGCTACCGGCTTGCCGATTGAAAGCCAGACGGTCAGTGAGATGGTCGATAAGGTGATGGCCTTGCCCGAAGGCACACGGCTCTACCTACTTGCGCCGATTGTGCGCGGCCGCAAAGGCGAATATCGCCGCGATTTTGCCGAATTGCAGAAGCGCGGCTTTCAACGCGTAAAAGTCGATGGCGCGTTTTACGAAATCGGCGAAGTGCCTGCCCTCGACAAGAAGCTGAAGCACGATATTGATGTCGTCGTTGACCGCTTGGTCATCAAACCCGATCTCGGCAATCGCGTTGCCGACTCAATGGAAGTGGCACTTGGCCTGACAGACGGTATCGCCGTGGCGGAAATGGCCGACAAGAAAAAAGATGATGAAGACGCTGAGCGCATCATTTTTTCAGCCCGTTTTGCCTGCCCTGTCTCAGGCTTCACCATTGAAGAAATTGAGCCGCGTCTGTTTTCCTTTAACAATCCGTTTGGCGCTTGCCCTTCATGCGACGGGCTGGGCACACAGTTTTTCATCGACCCGATTGCCGTTGTGCCCGATGGCGGCTTGACGCTCTATAAGGGCGCGATTGCGCCGTGGTCAAAAACCTCTTCGCCCTATTACACTCAAACGCTGGAAGCCATTGCGCGCCATTACGGCTTTAAAATGAGCGATGTTTGGAACGATCTGCCGAAAGAGGCCAAGCAAGTTATCCTTTACGGCACAGGCGATGAGGTCATCACCTTTGAATATGATGACGGCTTGCGCAGCTATAAAACCAAAAAGCCGTTTGAGGGCGTTATTCCCAATCTGGACCGTCGCTATAAGGAAACCGACAGTAATTGGGCGCGCGAAGAGATTGAGAAGTTTCAATCGGTCACCGATTGCGATGCCTGTGGCGGCTATCGCCTGAAGCCCGAAGCGCTGGCCGTGAAAATTGCCGATTTGCATGTCGGCCAAGTGTCGCATATGTCCATTCGCACAGCGGAAGAATGGTTTAACAGGCTTGAGAAAAAGCTGAATGCCAAACAAAAGCAAATTGCGGTGCGGATTTTGAAGGAAATTCGCGAGCGGCTGAGATTCCTCAATGATGTCGGGCTGGAATATCTCACCCTGTCGCGCAATAGCGGCACATTATCTGGCGGCGAAAGCCAGCGTATCCGTCTTGCTTCGCAAATCGGTTCCGGCCTGACGGGTGTCCTTTATGTGCTTGATGAGCCAAGCATAGGCCTGCACCAGCGCGACAATAGCCGCCTGCTTGATACGCTGACGCGCTTGCGCGATCTCGGCAATACGGTGGTGGTGGTCGAACATGATGAGGAAGCCATTATGACGGCTGACCATGTCGTCGATATCGGCCCCGGCGCGGGTATTCATGGTGGCGAGGTGATTGCCGAAGGCACGCCGAAGAAAATCATTTCGACCAAGAAAAGCCTGACCGGCCAATATCTGTCCGGTGCGCTGGAAGTGCCTGTGCCGCAACAACGCCGCGAAACCAATGCGCGCAAATGTATTTCCGTTAAAGGCGCGCGCGGCAATAATTTGAAAAACGTCCATGCAGAAATCCCGCTTGGCACATTTACCTGCGTGACCGGCGTGTCGGGCGGCGGCAAATCAACCTTGCTGATTGATACGCTTTATAAATCACTGGCACGCAAGCTGAACAATGCGCGCGGCTCACCGGCTGAACATGACACGATTGACGGGCTGCATTTGCTCGACAAAGTGATTGATATTGACCAATCACCGATTGGCCGCACGCCGCGCTCCAATCCGGCGACCTATACCGGCGCATTCACCCCGATACGCGAATGGTTTGCCGGATTGCCCGAAGCGAAAGCGCGCGGATATAAGCCGGGGCGTTTTTCTTTCAACGTCAAAGGCGGACGCTGCGAAACCTGTCAGGGCGATGGCGTCATCAAAATTGAGATGCACTTCCTGCCCGATGTTTATGTCGAATGCGATAGCTGCAACGGCAAACGCTATAATCGCGAGACGCTGGAAGTGAAGTTTAAAGACAAATCCATTGCCGATGTGTTGGACATGACGGTTGATGAAGCGTCGGAATTTTTCAAAGCCGTGCCGATGGTGCGCGACAAGATGGTAACGCTGCAGCGCGTCGGCCTCGGCTATATCAAGGTCGGCCAGCAAGCCACCACATTGTCGGGTGGTGAAGCACAGCGCGTAAAGCTGGCCAAAGAACTGTCAAAACGCGCCACAGGTCGCACACTCTATATTCTTGATGAACCGACCACCGGCCTGCATTTCCACGATGTCGCCAAGCTGTTGGAAGTGCTGCACGAGCTGGTCGATAACGGCAATACGGTGGCCGTCATTGAGCATAATCTTGAAGTCATTAAAACCGCGGACTGGATTGTTGATATCGGGCCGGAAGGCGGCGATGGCGGCGGCGAGATTGTCGCCACAGGCACGCCCGAAGACGTCGCCAAAATCAAAAAGAGCTATACGGGGCAATATTTGGCGCGATTGCTGAAGCCGAAAAAACAAGTTGCGAAAAAGGCTGCCGCTGAATAGATTTCAGTTTCCGAACAAAAACAACAAACGGAAACAAAATGACTGTTCATACACCTTTGCGCGCCGATGATGTGCGCCGTTCCTATGCTCGCTGGGCCGGGCATTATGATTTCACCTTCGCTCTTTTCGGGCGCAAATATGTAAAAAAGTCGTCAATCGCCTGAATGATGAGACACATGGCAATCAAGTGCTTGATGTCGGTTGCGGAACCGGCTTGTCGCTGCACTATTTCCGCCCTGACCTGAATGTGACCGGCATTGATATTTCAGACGATATGCTGGCCCGCGCCGAACAACGCGCTCGGCGGCGCAAGCTTAATAATATTGCCGGACTGCACATTATGGACGCAGGCAACATGCAATTCGCAGACAATCAATTTGACGGCGTGCTGGCCACTTTCGTCATGTCCGTTGTGCCCGATCCGTCCCAAGTTTTGGCCGAAATATCGTGCGTCACCCGCCCCGGCGGTCGGTTTTTCTGTTCAACCATTTCCGCGCCGATGAGGAAGACAATCGCGTATTGGCACTCGCCGAGCGCGCCATGGCACCGGCGTCGCGCGAAGTCGGCTTCCATTCCGACTTCTGCCGCTCACAGCTGGATTTCGGAACCGGCAACCTCCAACTGACGGAAGAAGCCTGCCTCGGCCCGCTCGATATGTTCACCCTGCTGGTGCTCAAAAAAGCCGCATCGCAAATTTAGAGCAAACGCTTCCACTCCTCTGCTAAACCGTGTATTTGAAGCGCATGAGTGATGTGCTTCACATTATTGGCGGCGGTTTGGCCGGTTCCGAAGCGGCGTGGCAAGCTGCTGAGGCCGGTGTTCAAGTGGTGCTGCATGAAATGCGCCCCGTGCGCAAAACCGATGCCCATGTCACGGACGGGCTGGCCGAGTTGGTCTGCTCCAATTCTTTTCGTTCCGACGACGCCGAAACCAATGCGGTCGGTCTGCTGCATGCCGAATTGCGCGACAGCGAAAGCCTGATTATGGCCAGTGCTGACGCGCATCAAGTGCCGGCGGGTGGCGCGCTGGCGGTTGACCGCGAGGCGTTTTCGCAAGCCGTTACAGCGAAAATCGAAGCGCATCCGAATATTACGATTGAACGCGAAGAAGTGACGGATATTCCGGCCGATTGGCAGCATGCGATTGTCGCCACCGGCCCGCTTACCTCGCCCGCTTTGTCGGAAGCTATCGGCAAAATGACAGGTAGCGACAAGCTGGCTTTTTTCGATGCCATTGCGCCGATTGTTTATCATGACAGCGTCGATATGGATATTTGCTGGCACCAGTCGCGCTATGGCAAACTCGGCCAATTGGTTGGTATAGGCGGCTTCGGCAAGGATTACATAAATTGCCCGATGGACGAAGCGCAATATAACGCCTTTCTTGATGCGCTGATTGAAAGCGACACGGCAGACTTCAAAGAATGGGAAGAAAACACGCCTTACTTTAATGGCTGCTTGCCGATTGAGGTAATGGCGGCACGTGGACGCGAAACGCTGCGCCACGGCCCCATGAAACCGCGCGGCCTGACCAATGCCCATAATCCTGAGGTCAAACCCTATGCAGTCGTTCAGCTGCGGCAAGATAATGCGCTCGGCACGCTGTTTAATATGGTTGGCTTTCAGACCAAGCTGAAATATGGCGCACAGACAGATGTGTTTCGCCTAATACCGGGGTTGGAAGATGCGCGCTTTGCCCGTCTTGGCGGCTTGCATCGCAATACTTTTCTCAACAGCCCGAGCTTGTTGGATCAAGAGTTACGCCTGAAAAATGCGCCGAATATCCGTTTTGCCGGACAAATCACCGGCGTTGAGGGTTATGTAGAAAGCACCACTATCGGGCTGATGGCCGGGCGCTTTGCGGCAGCGCAAATACAGGGCCGTGCGATTGCTGCGCCGCCCGTGACAACGGCTTTTGGGGCGCTGCTGGCGCATATCACCGTGAATGCCGATGCCAAAACTTTCCAACCGATGAATGTCAATTTCGGACTGATGCCGGATGTCGGCACCCTACCTGCGCCCGTCGGAGACGACGGCAAAAAATTGCGCGGCAAGCTGCGTATGCAAGCCAAAAAGCAAGCGCGGCAACGCGCCTTTACCAGTCGCGCACGGTCAGATTTCGAAAGCTGGCATCAAGCCGGTTAAACTTCCGCCACCTGCTGCCGTGTCGGCTCGTGCGAGCTTTCGATAAACGGGCGCAACTCTTCCAAATCAACATAAGTGTCGGCTTGCCGCTTCAATTCATTGGCAATCGATCCCTCGGATGAGACAACGGTGACGCGCTTGCCGCGCTCTTGCAGTTTTTCAATGGCATAGCGAAAATCGCCATCGCCGGAAAACACCACAATATGGTCGAGGTTCTCACTAATCGCCATCATATCGACAATCATCTCGCCATCCATATTGCCTTTCAGCACCGCCTCGCCCGAACTGTCGATGAAATCTTTAGACGGTTTGCTGACCACGGTGAAGCCGTTATATGCCATGAAGTCCAAGCGGCGATGGATGCGGTGCACCAATTCGGCGCGCTCTTCCGAGCCGTCTTCTTTCGGTATCGATTCATAGTGGTAAATCCGCAAGAAAATGCTTTCACCATTATTCTTTCGGAAATATTCGAGTAGTCTTACGTCATCGACATACATATTAATGCTTTGTTTCGAACGCCGAAAATTGGCGCTGTCGATAAAAACGGCAAACCGCTCATTAGGATAAAAATCAAGCATAAGTGTTCCCTTTATTATTTTTTTAGAACCCCTCTAGCCCAGCCCGAAAAAGCCGATAAGTGCAAATCACAAGCGACCGGTTAATGCCATTTTAAGTAAAATAAGCTGATAAATCAGTAAGCTACGCTGTTGCGGAAATCGAGCCGCTTGCCGCCGCGCGAGGCCGATCGGCAGAAAAACCGGAAGCAGGCACTTGCGCTGTCGGCGCGGCAATTTATTGAAAGCGCGCGTTGCCTCTACCAACAGCGTGTGCGCGCGCGCAGCTACCTCATCAGCGCCGGTTGAAACAAGACGCAACAACTCAAAACCCGTGCCGGCATTTTCGAGCAATCTATCGGGCGCATTTTCACCGCATATGTCGCAAGCCAAACGCATCAGCGCCGGGCCGACC
>Ga0181568_10001189_pt1 | contig 23979 bp, 20 predicted proteins | sample 101ome_20_FD_133758 | JGI IMG/M metagenome (GOLD analysis project Ga0181568, IMG submission 133758) | Coastal salt marsh microbial communities from the Groves Creek Marsh, Skidaway Island, Georgia - 101404AT metaG (megahit assembly) | ecosystem: Environmental > Aquatic > Marine > Intertidal...
ACTCGCTTTCTTGCCAAATTTTGTGCAAAGTCTAACACACGCCGAGTGCCTGTGCTTAATATGTCAAATTTTTCTAGGTCATTCATACCCAAATTTGTATCTAATGCAGATGGCGCAGCAAGATGGATGAAATAATCATATTTTGTTTTATCGAGCCGGAAATTCCTTACATCTCCCTCAACTACGTTAAACCGGCGCGGAAACACACTGGTTTTGTTACGCGAAAGGATGGCAATCTTTGGCTCTGCGAATTTCCGTTTTATTGTCCAATTGAGAAAGGCTAATATCCATGAACCAAATAATCCAGTTGCGCCAGTTATAAAGAATGAATTATCCCCGACCCTGTCTGCGACATGCTTGAATATAGGGTATTTCGCAAAATATTCCTCAGCGTATGAAGTAAACAAGTCCCCTCTGAATTCATCTGTCATTTTATATACTTCCGAAATGCGGCTTGATTCACAATCAAATTTTGAGGACAAGTCTCAAACCATCGCCAACAACCATTCGAAGGTTTATCGCCTGATTGCTTTTTTGCGCTGGGCGGGTCATGTGGGATTACCTCGAAAACAAAGGATATAAAGTGCCCTCTTACATCACGCTTTTCGTTAAAAATTTCGTGAAAACCGAGTGGACCCGTGATATCAGCTTTTGTAATACCAAGTTCACGATCAAGGGTTTTAAAAAGCCTGTCTTTGAGGGTTTCTTTAAACCTCAATACACCGCCTGGCAAATGCCAACCAGGACCGTACATTTTATCATTCCTCCATATCAACAAAGTCTTTGACGCATCAGTGTTTTTGACAACTGCTTCCACGCTTATGGATGGAGTTAAACGAGAAATCGCCTCATAAAGATCAGTCCCAAGACCCTCCTTTACGTTAATTTGGTCAAGCAAATGGATCACATCACGATGAGGTGCTTCAAATTTTGACATTGGAAACAACACCTTTGTCCAATTTCGCTATTATTATTTCATTAGAAAATCTTGCCTTCAAAAAACTAACAACTTCCTCATTGTAACCCGCAGCCATAACCAGAACACGTTTAATCTGACCATCATACAAAATATCTGGATGAACAATTGGCAAACCAGAACCTGGCGCAAAGTTTCCTTGTTTCGCCTCAGAAGAGTCAATTATACAAGAAACCTGGTTCGCTAACTCTAGATTTGATATTGTTGATAAGCTCTGGTGTCCGGCACTCCATATAGCATTCTCAAATTTTTTTGTTTGTCTAAAAAATTTAATAATTTGAGCACGCATCTTGATGCGTGACTTTGACATGTCAGCCCAAAAATCTGCGACACGCTTTTTTGCGACTGCCGATAAGACATAGCCATCCCAAATAATATCCATTGAAATTACCTCAAATCCAGAGGTTGACAACAAACAATGAAAACTGTCTTTTGTGAAATAACATCTGTGATCAGGTATAAACTCGTTAAACAGACTATGTTTGATTATTATATCAAAGTTGGGAACTTCAAAAAGTGCCAAACCACCGTCTATAGCCAACCTATTTAACTCTAAAAGAGTTTCGCGTGGCTTTGGTAAATGCTCTATAAAATTAAAGGATGCCACCGCATCAAATTTCACGGTTTTGTCAAATCGAGTATTTGAGGGAGGGCCAATAAAACCATGGTTGACCCTGTGACCTTTGGACGAACATACTGAACATGATTGGGCATCACCCTCCACGCCGGCTGTATCGATACCCAAACTCCTAAAAATATCAAGGTGCTCTCCCTGACCAGCGCCCAACTCAAACACAGATTTGATCGGCTGTGGGGACAAATTTAAGAATTCTTGAAACTGTAGCGTTCGAAATTTGTTTAATTTCTCTGATAATTTATTGGAGCGTATAGCTTTTTTAAAGTAACTTACCGTTGGGCCAACGTACTGCACAAGTCCGCAACCAGAGCATTGACACAGTTTCATGGCCAGTAGTTTTTCCAAACTATTTTTTTTTCGTTTTCTGAAGCCTTGAGCCTCAGACGGCATATTTTCCAGAGTGAACTCGATTTCTAAGGGTTGAGAGCAGACAACACATCTCATTGTTTAGTCGCTTCTACACAAAGTTTTTTGCGGCCAAAGCAAATGGCGAACAACTGGCCTTACATGCATTTAACAACAATTAAATCTCTCCTTTTTTACCCAGAAATTAATGAACCATCGCAATCAAAATTTTATATATTCCACCATGGCCAAAAAAATATCGAATGAAGACAACCGTTATTGATTTTACGTCTGGTCTGATACAATCCTCACGTCAATTTTTTCTTATATCTTCAGATAGCTGGTCAAATGCAGGACCCATAATTGACCTAAGCTTTTGGATTGGCATCAAAGGCATCATATCTTCAAGCGGAGCTGATACCAGGGTGTTATCACCTTTTTTCATAACTCCACATTTTGGCTGCAACACCTCGTCCTCAAGTAGTACTACCTCACAAATTAATTGACCTTCAGCAGATATTGCCTTTCTCAAATCCTCCATGATCGAATCAGACTTACTGATCCTCAAAAATTCAAAACCAAAACAATCAGCAATCTTCTCAATATCAGGTATCTGTAAACCAGAGGATGGGCCAGTCGCAATGAACCGGCCTTGAAAGTAGTTTGACTGTGTTGTTCTGATAGATGCATAACCGTTGTTGTTCATTATAAATATTACCAACGGATTTGCTCTAGTCTTGATCGACTGAAGTTCTTGCAAGTTCATCATCAAACTGCCATCGCTCTCAAACAAAAGCATCTTCTGATTTTTTGCCTCAGTTGCCCCTAACAAAGCAGGCAATCCATAACCCATTGCACCCAACCCAGTGGTTAGATAAGTGCACTGATTAGCCTTGTTACGGAAATGCGTGTAGAACACTTCAACAGCCAAACCCGAGCTTCCCGTTATTATAGTCTCTCCTCCAGTCAGAGCATCCGAGAAACAATCCACAAAATCATAGATACTTATCGCTTTATCAACGCTCGTCGGTGATAATCTTTCTGTTCCAAAAATATCTTTCAGCGATTGAATTTCTCTGACCCATTCCGAGTGTTTGTTTTTGAGTTTCTCGTTACTTAAATTTTCATACATTGCTGGAATAAAGTGTTTTAAGTCATGTTGAAATTTCTGGAATCTACTTGGCAATTTCTTCAGTTCTGCATCATCAATATCAACAACTTTTACTGATGCATTTCGTCCAAATCTCTCAATGTTATAGGCCGTTAGCACTGGATCTAATCGGCTACCGAGGACCATTATCACATCAGCTTTTTGAATTACGATATTAGAGTATCTTTTGGCGACATTACCAAACCTGCCAGCGTTTAACTCATGATCAAATGGCAGAAAATCTAATGTTGGCCAGGTCAAACAAACCGGAATATGCAGCGACATAACAATACTTTTTAAAGCTTCAATGCATTTGGCTGCCTTAACTCCGTTTCCGACAATTATAATTGGTTTTTTTGCACTATTTAATTCATTGATTAACTCGCATAAGACTCGCTTTAAATCTGCCGGTTGCTGCTCTTTGTTCAATGATTTGAGTCTCTTTGGTTCCGTGTTCTCATCGTATGAGTGTGTGGGGGACAAGGTTGACTGGATATCGAGGGGTATTTCAATCACTGCCGGACCGGGGCGCCCTGATTGCGCCATCTCAATAGCCATCTTAAGATCTTCTATACAGCCTCTGGATGAGGTCGAGGTCTTGGCAAATTTTGTAACCTTTTTGACCATGGAGACAAAGTCGATTTCTTGAGGACCCTTTTGTCTGAGAGACGCGTCGAGGTTGTAATCAGATATTTTGACTTGCCCTGCGAGGACTAAAAGTGGGATGGAGTCCAGCCAAGCACCAGCAATGCCTGTTATGGCATTGGTGCTACCTGGCCCGGTGGTCACAACTGCCACCCCTAATTTACCTGAAATACGACTGTAATACTCTGCGGCGATTACAGCTGCTTGCTCATGATGAGTTGGAACAACCTCTATGCCGGCTTGATTTCCAGCGGCGTCTACCAAAAACATGTTTCCACCGCCAGGCACTAAAAAGACTTTGTCGGTGCCTAAATTCTTTATGATGGTAAAAATTTCATCTGAAAGCGTTATATTAACCATTTTCCTTTTCTAGACCCAAAACTTCACAACTGTTTTTCTGTTAGAATTTTTTTCAATGTTTTTGTCAGTGTAAAAAGAGTCTGAAATTTCATGTGTGGTCGATATCTCTTCGATAACGCATCCAGTGTCTGTCGTGAACTTGTGTTTAACGCCAGATTTTATGGTTTGTGTTTCACCTGGACTGAGTAAACGGCAATGTCCATCAAGGGTAAGATTTAAACTCCCATGAACAACATGGAAGGTCTCTTTCTTTTTTTTGTGAAATTGTTCTGGATGGTGCTGTCCGGGTAAAATAAACAGGAGTTTTTTACAATACTCTTCATTCACAATAGTGATCATGGCCAATCCAGTTTCGTAGAAATGGTCCAACCCATAATGGTGAGAAATCTCGAGGTAAGCGCCGCCAGGTATGGCTACTCTAGAATTTCTTACAAAGCTCCGTAAATCCTCAACGATTTTTTCTACTTTTTTACGATTATTCTCAACAAGTGTGTTGGACTGTGAAACGGCTTCACCTGCTTCTAAATCTTTTTTGGCAACAAACTTATTATATTTTGAAAAATTATTTGCTGTAAAACCCCCCTCAACGCATGGTATCGCAAAAAATAGATGCTCTTCCAGCATCTGTTGCCCAGCTTTAATTGACTGCCTTGCAAATATGCCCCTTTGCAAAGCTCTCAGCGACGTTATTTCATCAGTTGAATTCTGCAATTTCTGAGCTTTTTCACCAATAGACAGAATTGATTTTTTCGTCTCCTCAAGCCAAGCCCGCAATTGCTCCGGAGATGCCGAGTATGCGTTGTTGTCATATTTATGGTTAGGCAGTCCAACATGCTTTTCAAAAACTTTTGCGCCTAAAGCATAGGCTAATCCGCCGGTTCTCAATGAGTTGGGATCCTCGTGTGTAGAGAAGCCAACGTTTACAGACGGGTATCGCTGACAATAAAAGGAAACCTGCCCAATGTTTAGCTGGTCATCTTCACTTGGATAAAGCCCCACACAATGCATCAGAGTTACTGGATGCAATCTATTCTCAAAAAAAGCGACCATAGCGTCAATTTGATCAAGATTTGCGCCTGCTGTTGAGAATATTACTGGTTTTTCGGTTCTCGCAACAGATTCAATTAAAGGCCAATCAGTAATTGAGCAACTTGCTATTTTTATATGATCAACATCATAAAATACACAACGTTCGATAGATGCCTCATCAAACGGCGTAGCTAGTAACTGAGCACCTGAATGCCGAACAGCTTGAATGAGTGCATCCCAATCAATAGTTGAGAGTTTTGTTTCTTCAAACCTTTTGACATATTTCAGGTCACTACCCTTGTGGTTTGGGTGAATAAAGGTTGGCAGGTCTCTGAATTGAAATTTAATACCAAAATCAAAATCAGTCCGGAAATTGCTTATTACATCACCTAGACTATGAATCAAATCCAAGCCATGCTTCACATCACCCATATGATTGTTAGCGACTTCCAAAATCATCAAAGGTTTGGAATTTACATTATCTAACATCTCTAGCTTTATCCAAATTCTGGCAATTTAAACACGAAATTAATGATATAAAATTTTCTGTTTTACTTTTGTGACAGTCATTTTTGTGAAGCCAACTCCAATAAATTTGACCCATATTCAGTTTCAGCACACAAGTTTGCTCGGTCAATCAAATTTTCTAATGAAATCCATCCATTCTGGTAACTTACCTCATCGGGGCTGCCTATGAGTAAACCCTGCCGCTGTTGCAGGGTTCTTACGAGATTGCCCGCATTTATCAAACCTTCATGTGTCCCAGCATCTAGCCAAGTCAGGCCTCTTCCCAATTTTTGAACTGATACGGCTTCATCCACAAGGTAGTTTGAGATTAACTCAACGATTTCAAATTCACCTCTTGCTGACTTGTTTATTTTTTTTGTTCTCTCTACAGCTGTACCATCAAAAAAATAAAGGCCGGTTATAGCAAAATCAGATTGGCACGCTGTTGGTTTCTCTAGAACCTTAATGATTTCGCCATTATGATCAAACTCTGCGACCCCATAATTTTCCGGGTCTGCTACTTTGTGAACAAAGATACAAGCTCCCGACTTTGAGGCCAATGCACTAGCCAAAAGCAAACGAAAGCTCCCACCATAAAATATGTTGTCACCTAAAATCATCGCTACACGATTACCGTCAATAAATTTATCAGACAATGATATTGCTTGGGCCAACCCATCAGGACTTGGCTGTTCTATGTAAGTGAAACTCACACCCCATTGTGAGCCATCACCCAATAGGGAGGCATATGTCTCTGACTCCCGAGGATCTGTAACAACAGCTATTTCTCTAATGCCACATAACATTAAAACGCTGAGCGGATAATAAATCATCGGTTTGTCATATACGGGCAAAAGCTGTTTGGAGACTGCGAAAGTCAAAGGACGTAATCTAGTTCCTTTACCTCCAGCTAAAACTATTCCTCTTATATTTGGCAATTAAGTGAACCTTTTCCACGTGAAATGCTGCAGTACCTTGAATATTTGGTGCAAATTACTCCAACCAAATAGTGCGAAACATATGCTACTCGACTAAATGATAATTTAATTGAACATCAGGGTCTACTTATGTTGCCAGCATAAGACCTGATTGTTTTGATTAATCCGTTTTCAATGGTAGTTAATGGGGTCCAAGAAAGCTCAAAATTTATTCGACTTGTATTAAGCGCATAACGTTGGTCGTGACCTGGACGATCCGGCACATACACAACCAAATTATGATAATCCTTATTTTTTGATTGTTCAGATGACAAAATATCACAAATCATCCTAACAATTTCGTTATTGGTTAATTCACAATTCGCTCCAATGTTGTAATCTGTTCCAATTTTTCCACGGTTCATGACTGTCAAAAGAGCCTCAACATGGTCGTCAACAAATAACCAATCACGCACGTTCTTGCCGTCCCCATATATCTTGATTGGCGTTTGATTGAGGGCATTTGCGATCACCATTGGAATAAGCTTCTCAATATGCTGGTTTGGGCCATATGTATTCGAGCCATTCGTTACTATGCTGGGAAGCCCGTATGTTTTATGAAAAGACCTGACTAAATGATTGCTTGAGGCTTTGGATGCAGAATAGGGACTGTTGGGTCGATAGGCATCCAACTCAGTTGCTTTATGTGGTTCTGCAATAGAGCCAAATATTTCATCAGTAGAAACATGGCAAAAACGAAAATTTTCTGGGTAATTTTTGCTAATCCAATATTCGTTGCAGGCTTGGATTAAGCTCGCTGTGCCTAACACATTTGTTTCAACGAAGGTGGCTGGAGATTTAATTGATCTATCCACATGAGTTTCAGCTGCAAAATTGATAACTTGATCAGGTTGAAAATCATGGAGACACCGCTCAATTAATTTTGCATCCCTAATGTCACCCTTAATGAAGTTATAATTATCAGATTGGCACACCTCAGACACATTATTCATATGCGCCGCGTATGTCACCGCATCGTAAATAAGTATTCTATATCCATTCAAAATCGCGTGTCGCGCAAAAGCGGATCCAATAAACCCTAGCCCACCAGTGATAAGAATTGATTTCATCGTTTTAAATGTATTTCTTCAGACATTAATTAATTATTTTTTCGACATTTTTGTTGTGAGACAACATACTATTACCTCACCTTATAATGGTACTAAAGAGTAAAAATTAAGCTGAGATACCCAATGAAAACGAGCGACTGTAAGTTTATCTCACTCAATAACTTTCTCGACCATCGGGGCAAACTCACTATCATAGAATCAGGGAGAAACATCCCATTCGAAATAAAACGCGTCTATTTTATTACACCCACAGACTTTACGGCCAAACGTGGTTGTCATGCGCACAAAAACCTTTTGCAATTGATTGTACCAATTAATGGCGCCTTCTCCGTTTCTCTCGACGATGGCATATGTAAGACAACACATCAACTCACAGACCCAACACAAGGCCTACTCATACAGAAAATGATTTGGCGAGAAATTTATAATTTTACTGAGAATGCTACATGTTTAGTAATCGCATCTCAGCACTACGATGCCAATGACTACATATACAGTTACGAAAATTTTAAGAGGCTAGCTTCAATAAATGATTAAATTCTTGGACCTGAGAAGCTCTTACTTCGAAATAAAACCAGAAATTGATCAAGCTGTTCACAAGGTTTTAGACAGTGGACAGCACATTTTGGGTGACGAACTCGATGCTTTTGAGAGTGAATGGGCATTTTTCTGCTCAGCAAAATATGCAATTGGAGTCGGTTCTGGGCTTGATGCATTAACTCTAGGACTTCTAGCCATGGAGGTTGGGCCCGGAGACGAGGTTATTGTTCCAGCGCATACTTTTATAGCAACATGGTTAGCGGTCGTCAGAGTTGGAGCCAAACCGGTACCAGTCAGCCCTTGTTTAAAAACCTATAATATTGACTGCTCCAAAATAAAAGAGGTGATAACAGGTAGGACAAAGGCAATCATCCCAGTCCACCTATACGGCCAGCCCGCTGATTTAAGTTCAATTTGTGAAATTGCTCAAAAAAACAATGTCTTTGTTTTAGAAGATGCTGCTCAAGCGCATGGCGCAAAGTACAAAGGTCAAACACTTGGTGCTCATGGTGATGCAGTTGCATGGAGTTTTTACCCTGGGAAGAACTTAGGTGCATTTGGCGACGCTGGTGCAGTGACCACGAATAATACATCCTTGGCAGACAGAATTCGAAGATTAAGGAACTATGGAACCAAACAAAAATACATTCATGACTGTCAAGGAATAAACAGCCGAATGGATGAAATTCAGGCATCTATACTTCGCGTCAAATTAAAACATCTGGTCTCATGGAACGAACGGCGAGCGTCTCAAGCCAAATTTTACATTAATCACATAAATAAAAATAAGTTTACAGTTCCTACCATTCCATCGAAGTGTGTTTCATCATGGCACCTATTCGTTATCAGGTGCAAACATCGGGATCAACTTCAGAGCTTTTTGCGTGAAAAAAATATAGAGACAATCATTCATTACCCAACTCCTCCCCAAAAACAAAAAGCCTTTGTGACTACCGATACGTTCTTTGAGAATTGTCCTAGAACAGAAAATATATGTAACGAAGTAGTTAGCCTGCCGATTGGCCCTCATTTATCCGATGAAGACATCGAGTCAATAACCGACGCTATCAATGCTTTCAAAGGCAACGGCACTTCGAAATCTGGGCTCAATGAATAAAATAAGGTATCAATTAAAGGCTATTGATTACCTTCTGATATCTCACAAAATCTTCAGGATCAAGTAGCCTTTTGTATGAGTTACGCTCATCATCATTACAGAAATCATGGAGTATTTGGGCAACGCAAAGAAGTAAATCACGCTTAAGAGAGACATTAAATTCGTCGTTTCTCCAATCGTCACTGTTGAACAACGAATTATCAAATATTTCCTGGACTGTCTCAAAGAGCCGTTTGCTTGAGAAAATCCGACTAATCATTACCGCTTTCGCAAGATACCTGTACTTATCACTAAAAAGATCATAATCAAAAAAAATTTGATCTAAAAACATCGTCACCTCCTCTAGGTGGCGATGTTGGTTCATCCTGCCATAGCTTAAGGGGTGGAGTTGCTTTGTCCCCAGTCTCTCATCCACGACATACGCGGGGCCTTGTAGTGACAATCGACACCAAGTGTAAGAGTCAACTGCCAAAAACCTGTTTGGATCATATTCTCTGGCCGAAACAATTTTTGAGACCCGATCAAATCCCCCAACTTTATCAAACATGTTGCTATTAATAATGGAAAAAGACCATTGAACCCAATTCGAAAAAATGACGTGAGAGAGTATGTCATGTTCCCCAGTTGGTAGCCTTGGCAAAAGGTGTCTGGTGCTATCATATATTTTGCCGTGTTCCTCCACTCTGTAGAGAGAATAAGCAAAAGAGCTTTTAGGGTGTTTCAACAGGCCTCGAGCAAAAACTTTCTCAAGGAAGTCTGGATCAAGATAATCGTCGTGATGCAAAAACAAAAAAAATGGAGACTGCGATTTCCTATATAATCTCTCAACCTGCCGGAACGCACCAACATTTTGATTAAATGCTGTAAATTTAATTGATAGTGATGTGCTCCATATTGAAACTACTTCATGGGGGTTGTTTGACGAAAAATCATCAACAACGTGGACATCAAAACCTTTAAAAGTCTGTCTTGATAGAGAGCGCAAGCACCTGTCCAGCGCATCAGGGTCATTGTAATGAGTAATTAAAATGTCCAACATAATACAACCCAAACTCTAAGAGTACATAAATAACAAAATAGTGAATTCGTCGCCAGTGATTAACATCCTTGATAATATTGTCATTCATGAGCCAATGTAAATTGGGCTGAAAAGACTCGAAAAAAGAAGCTTGAAGAAGCATTACGGCACTTAAAAAGGGGTAAATTAATTTGCAGCTACACAAAAATAAATTCGTGTTGGCAGACAGTTCTATTATATTCAAACGCACCCAATTTTTTGAACTATACTCTGGTCCAGATGACTTGTATTTGGAAGCTACATTGAACACAGAAAATGGTGTTTCTTGTTATTTCAATAAAGAAAAAACTAATTCCTGGCGCTCACCGTCTAGAGGCACCTTCGCTGGCCCCACCATTGTGGGAAACGTCAGTCCTCATGACTACGACACCGCACTCCGCATTTTTGAAACTGAGTTAGTGAAACAAGGAGCAAAATCTATCCATTATAGCCTGCAGCCAAGTTACATATCACAAGATTATTCCGACTTGACAGAGACTTTGCTCTGGCATCAAGGCTACCGCTTATCTCAATCAAACATGAACCATCATATCTCAGTCAATGATAGACCATTTATTGAGAGCATATCGCCAAGCAAGAGACGTTTATTGAAAAAAAATCTCAAACAAGGGCATAGAGTAAAGAAACTAGCGAGCAACTATTTAGAAGAAGTTTACGACTTGATAGCACAAAATAGAGAAAAACGAGGACTTAAACCCTCAATGTCTAAATTCGAATTGAAGAATTTTTACCAAGCTTTTAAAGACCAAGTCCACATGTTCGGTGTTGAGGCGTCGAATGGTTTAATCGCAGCCGCTTTTTGCATACAAATAATGCCATCAACAATTTATGTATTTTATTGGGGGCACCGGCCTGACTCCACAAAACCTAGTCCGATGATACTTCTTCATAAAGGTATTTATCAGTATTGCGTAGAACAAAATATTAGATGCATTGACCTTGGAACGTCGACAACAATTGATCAGATTGACTGGGGGCTCACATTTTTCAAAAACACTTTAAATTCAATTATCAGCAAAAAAGTGAACATGAGCAAGAAGGTGTAAGATAGGTGAATGAAACTGAGTCATACGCACTTAATTACAAGAACTTAGCGTTTGAAAAGCAAATTTCTGATTTGCGCCGGCGTGTCGTCCTGTCTCGAATTGATCTTCATGGTTCAAAAAGATGTTTAGAGGTTGGGTGTGGCCTCGACCCACTTTTTCAGTATCTGAATCCAAACATGTGCACTTTGACTTTAGAGCCAAATGCTGAGTTTTTTGAAAATGCTCTAAAAAAAGCGAGCAAGTTTAAAAAGGCAAAAGTAATAAATGCGCGGTTAGAGGAACTTAATGATTTTGATAAATTTGATTTTATTTCCATAACCTCACTTTTACATGAGGTTCCAGATGAAAATGTGTTTTTGTCTGCAATAAGTTCATTCGTAGATGAGAATACAATCATTCATTTCAATGTTCCAAACGCAAAGTCGTTTCACAGGAGGCTGGCGACGCATATGGGTTTGATAGAGAAGGTTTACGAGATTTCTCAAACCCAGAAACTTATGCAACAAGAAAAAAGGCCTTTTGATATGGAATCATTAACAAAACTTGTTACGGACTATGGCTTTAAAGTTTTGGAAAGCGGTGGTCATTTCATAAAACCATTCACTCACGCTCAGATGTCAGACATGATTAAACACAATCTCATTGATGAGGCTATCATTAATGGCTTGTACTCAATGGGAGCCGAATATCCAGATTTTGCGTCTGAGATTTGGATAGACTGCGTCCTTGAAGTTTAGATTTTTTGTGAAATTAGAGAGGTTCACCTCTTGGTCAACATAATTGGAAACAACTTTGCCAGCTTATATCTAGCCTACCTGTGTCATACCAATTCTATAAGTGCAACGATATACACAGATGGCATGAGACTAGGTGGACATTTTTCGGGTGTGATTGAGAGAGACCACATTCTAGACTTAGGAATGGTTTGTATTGAGAAACTGCAGCCCAGAAACACCGAAAAAGAATTGGAAAGACAGATTATTTATAATGAACCTCTCAATTGCGTTGAGTCGGTAAGAAAAATAAATTGCCACATCGACAAACTTTTTAATCCAAACCCAACTCACCCCCCCCTGACTTTCTATGAAAACAAATTTTACCCAGATTTTTTTATCACCGATAGATTAGACATTCTGGATGCAGTTTGCGACAAAACCCTAAAGCTTGGGGTAGATTCAAATATTTTGCATCCAAAGAACAAACACACCCTTTCCTGGAAAAATAGTCCATCTTATGAAGACGCAAGCAACTACAATCATGGAGCAACACTGCATAACTCTGTAATAAAACCGTTTTTGAGAAAAATGACCACAATTGAGGCCACTGAACTTAGCTCGAAATACCACAGGGCATTGTGGTTACCACTTTATTGGAGGGAGACTATCAAAACAAAATTCAATCAAGATAAATGTGATTTGGAACCGTACCAATTTTACAGGTCAAAAAATGGTTCAGTCGCATCAGTGGTAAGGAATATCGAGCTCAATATCCGAAAAAGCCAGCACGTCAAAGTTGACGACACAAAAATAAAAAAAGCAAAAGTCGAAAAAAAAATATTAAAAATTCAGACCGTACACCAATCTAGTTTTGTTGAGGCTAATTCCATCGGCTTATCTACAAAGCGTCTATTCAATTTTTTAAGTATACCGTTTCAAGAATTCCATGATTTTGCCTCTATTTCAATAGCTTTTGTAGAGATAAACTCAAACTTGATCAAATCTTTCACTGCGCCTTTTGTGCATGTTGTAGATGAGAATATTCCGATTTACCGAATATCAATTTCTGCTTCTCAAACTAAACGTGCAAAAACCATTTTAACATTAGAAATGACATCTGCGTCTCGCCATACAGTAAAAATTGGCAACGAGAAAAATGAAATCCGATACTACTTGTCAAAAATATTTAGCTGTGCAGAAAAAGATTTTGAGGTGTTCCGGTGTTTCGAAATAAAAAATGCTATTGCCTTGCCTACCCAATCTAATCTCCAGCACCATGAAAAAAATACAATGACATTACTTGATCAAATTGACAAAAAAGGTCTCACTGGTAATCTTGTAAAATTCGATGGCAACAATCTGAACGAGCAGATTTTCCAAGCCAATACGATATTCGAAATTATTACAAACCAAGTTCGCACCTAAGATGACAGCAGATAGCCTGTTAAACGCCCTAGAAAATATTGCGGAAAACTACCATTTACGCGACGAATATCCCGATAAGTTCATCGAACAAGCCTGTCAAGCTCATATATGCAAATGGCTAAAAACATGTATTGAAAAAGGCGATGATGTACTTGAGTTAGGATATGGTGATGGGTACACGACTGAGCAACTCAAATCAGTAGGTAAGTCTTACACCGTGGTAGAGGGATCAAAAAAACTTTTTGATAAACTCAAATTAAATCATCCAGAGGTAAATTCTGAATTTTCTCTATTCGAACAGTTTATTCCATCTAAAAAATTTGACAAAGTTCTTGCTCTGCATGTGTTTGAGCACGTAAATGACCCAAATCAGATTTTAGAAAAAACTAAAAATTGGATGAGCAAAAATTCAGAATTAATCATCGTGGTTCCAAATAGCGAGTCAATTCATAGGAGATTAGCCCTGAGAATGGGTTTAATCAAATCAACAAAAGAACTAAGTGAGAGGGATAAGCTAGTTGGGCACCGCCGGGTATACGACTTTCAAAGTTTGAAAAGGTTGGTTCTTAGCTCTGGCTTGAATATTATTGAAGAAAATGGGTTTTTTTTGAAAGCTATCCCAAACTCGATGATGGTAAATTTTCCAAAAAATATAATTAATGCCTTAAATGAGATTTCTGATGAGATACCACCGAGCTTGGCTGCTAACATTGCAGTGAGAGCAAGGCTGGCTTGAAAAAGATAAATATGCTTCAGATCAAAAAGCATGAAGAGATAAGAGATGCCAAGTGAACAGCCACAAGATGAAAAAGATTACGTGAAATTTGGGGATGGATATGAGGATCGTCTGAAGCGCCTAAAATCTATCGCAGAAGAATTATTACCACATTATGGTGCTCATTGGCACAAACACACTTCAAATGTGATGCGGGTTGAAGCAATGGCACGCCTTCTATATCTGCAGAGCCTCTATTTGAAAATTTTAGATGTTCCTGGCGTAATTTGTGAATTTGGAGTACGATTTGGAGCTACCACCACTACATTAAGTAATCTGCGCGCCATATATGAACCATTTAATTATAGTCGGACCCTTTATGGTTTTGACACTTTTGAAGGGTTGCTCGGCACAAATAAATCAGATGGAGAACTGGCAAAGGACGGTGATTTCTCCGTCCCAATCGGATTTGAGGAAACACTCTGTGAAATTCTTGACTTGATGGAAAAAGATAGTCCTGTGAGTCACGTAAAAAAATTTGAGTTGATCAAGGGCGACGCCACAAAAACAATTGATAAGTGGCTGCTTGACAACCCGCATGCCATCATATCAATGGCGATATTTGATATGGATATATACCAGCCCAGCCGTGAAGTACTTACTAAAATTTTGCCGAGATTGGTCAAGGGCTCAGTGATTGCTTTTGACGAAATAAATTACGCAGATTTTCCTGGAGAAACTCTGGCACTTAATGATGTCCTCGGTCTAAATAATCTTCGCCTTTATAGGACATCAATACAGACGCATTGCGCTTGGATGATATGGGGTGAATAGATGCCGAGATGATGTTGAACGTGGCTCGTTGGTCAGGCGGCCTATGCCTTTTCATCTAGACGCAGCATCCAAGCATGTATCAAAATAATCAAATTACTTAGCGTTGGGGCGTGTAACTTGAAAGTTTCAAAAAAAACTCCTGTTTTCATTGGGGGGACTGGACGTTCTGGGACATCAATTACAGCGCAGTTGCTTGGTACAGACCCTAATATTTTTTTCCCATGCCATGAAAACAAACTACTTGTTGAGAAGGACGGGATTTTAGATTTATTAACAGCTCTTTCCTACCACTTTGATCCCATTAGACATCATTTTGCTATCAATAGGTTTCTTCAAAGAGCAAATTCTATGAGGGCACTTGGCTCTTCTGACAAAGAAATACAATTAGAAATCAGACAGCTACAGGAAAACGGTCTTACGTTTCAAGAGGCAATCGCAACTTTAAAAAGAGAAAAACCAAGTGCGTCAATCAATATTCATGCTATCGGTTCATCCTTTGGCCTAGATCACTATGACGATATGATTGAGTCCTTTATCTCAAAAATAACCTCACGAGTTATCCCCGAAGGAATAGTTGATACTGATGGTCTATTGGAGCCATTTTATGTAGCAAAGCAAAAAACATCAGAAGAATTTATAAACATAGCCCGAAATTTTGTTGAAAGCTTTTATTCCCATGGTAACGGTAAATTTTGGGTGGATGATACACCTCTTAATATCAGTCATATGCCTTTCTTGTCTCAACTTTTTCCATCAGCGAAATTTATCCATATGATACGGCATCCTTTTGATGTTGGAAATTCACTGATTAACCAAGTCTGGAGCATTGCCCAAACACCACAACAAGCGCTTCAATATGTTGAACTTCACCACAGTAACTTTGAGCAAAGTGTTTCGGACCTTGATCAAATTCATATTTTAGAAATAAAGCTCGAAGAATTAGTTAACCAAAAGGATCATACGATTAAAAAAATGTCCAATTTCCTCGGCATCGATTTACAAGTTGATCATTCTATGGTTTGGAGTCCAGAGGTTATTACTAGGTATCCTTTTGATATTCGATGGTCAAACGAAGTAAGCAAATTAGATTATTTATCTAATTGGATGAAGAGAAAAGGCTATAACCTCAATGAATTGATAAGTTGAAGCGCTAACTATAATTCTAAAATTTAGTGCTTCAATACAGAATACTGTCACCCTATTCTTACACCTATCCTTGTGCTTTGTGACTACAAATAATTTTTATAAATGTTAATCTGCCGTTCGCACAAATTTCTTGGGCTCTCGCCTTGAAAAAAATTTAAATACCAATCTCGCGTGAGTTGAATACTTTCTTCGAAAGTCATTAACCGACGCCAGCTCAGATTTTTTTCTGCCTTGGAGGCATCAATACTTAATCTTGTTTCTTCAGGTTTTGAAGTCCGCTGTGAGACATTATATGTCACCTTTATATCAGTAGGGTGAACAAATTTTGATACAACTTCTCGAACAGAAAGACATTGATCAATGGTTGGCCCAAAGTTCCAAGATCCTGTGAATTTATCACCCTCATGATATAGCCTTTCTGCGAGCAGCATATATCCTGACAAAGCATCAAGGACGAATTGCCAAGGTCTCACATAATTTGGTGACCTAATTTCTGTAGTTTCACTATTTAACAAGCCCCTCACTAAATCTGGGATCAGTCGGTCTTCACCCCAATCACCACCACCGATAATATTTCCTGCTCTCGCCGTGGCTATTGAAGCATTACAGCCCAGAGATCTCATTCCACTAAAAAATGATTTTACATAGCTATGGATGGCAATCTCTGCACATGCTTTGCTGGCGCTATATGGATCATTTCCACCCAAAGGATCATTTTCTGTGAAAGCACCATTAAGTGGTTCAGGTTTATAACATTTATCAGATGTCACCATTACAACAGCTTTTACGGAGGGAGTTTTCCTAACAATCTCAAGCAAGTTAACTGAGCCCATCATGTTAGTAGCGAAAGTCTCAACTGGTATTAAATATGACCTTCTCACTATTGGTTGAGCAGCTAAATGAAAAATTACATCAGGTTGAGCAGCGGTTATACAACTCTCAAGACTCTGTGCGTCAATTATATCGCCATAGTGAGTTTCCGAAAAAATAGACTTTATGTCGTCGTAAAACACCTCTTGTTGCTCGTTGACTGTCTTAGAGTATCCCGTGACAAAGGCACCAAGTTTATGAAGCCAAATAGATAACCACGCTCCCTTGAATCCAGTGTGCCCAGTTACGAACACTTTTTTACCTTCCCAAAAATTGGGCTTGACCATACCTTTTAATTCCCTGTGCTCAGTGCCAAGTCAAAACCTTCTCAAGAATTCCTCTATCACTTCGTGTAGTCTCAGAAACATTTCATCTGTCATTCCGTGATGCAATGGTAGCAAAACACCTCTCGCCATTACAGCGTCAGCATTTTTGTATCCTAATTTATCTATTCTTTTTTCTATATTTCGTGCCATCGGTTGTCGCAGAACATTTCCTGTAAAACAAACTCTCGTTTGTATGTCGCGCTCCTCTAAAAATATTTGAAATTTTCTTCGCGAGAACGGAGCTTTATCTGATATCAAAATGGGAAACGCCAAAAATCCTGACCTTATTCCATTTTGGCGCACTGGATTTTGAAACATCTCTGGATATTTATTAAAAAATGAAATCTGCCTTTGAAAATTTTTTTCACGGACTTCAATATTATTTTGTAGAGATTCCAGCTGTACAAGACCAAACGCAGCGCCAACTTCACTACCTTCTAGGTTGTATCCAGGAATTTCAAAAACGAATTTCGCATCATACTCAATCTCATCAAGCTCAACTGTAAATCTATTTTCAATTGACTCACTTTTTTCATCAAAAAGACTACTGCTTCTTCCCCAGCTTCGAAGAAGTTTGGCTTTCTCAATCGCTTCAGAGTTATTAAGACACAGTGCGCCACCATTTCCCGCACAGTTAATAATGTGTGAGCCATAGAAACTTGTTATGCTCATGTCTGAATATTGGCCGACCGGTATTTCTGATAGCGTCGCGCCAAGGGTATCGGCGCTGTCGTGCAGAACTTTTAAGCCATATTGATCCGCAATTTTTCGAATTTTTGGCCAATCACAGATATTTCCAAGTAAATCTGGTGCAAGTATCGCAACGGTTTTATTGGAGACCATAGCCTCAATTCTTGAGGCATCAATACAATAACTCAGAGGTTCAACATCCACGAATGCAGGGACCAAATTATTTTTGACTATACATGACACAGTCGTACCAAACGTCAAAGCAGGTGTGATTACTTCACCACCTTTTGGAAAACCAAAAGCTTCAACACCAATTTGAAGAGCACTGGAGCCACTATTGACATAAAGACAATCAGTTTTGTGAAAAATTTTTGCGATATGTTTCTCAAACTCTCGTGAATAATTGCCCATTTGCGTGGACTCTCGCAAGCATTTCACAACCGCATCTATTTCTTTTTGACCATAAACCGTTTTGGCATAAGAAATTTTATCTGTCATTAATGTCTCCAAATATGTAAATTTTTGACACGTTAAAGATCCAGCGAATTTATGCTTGTAGGTTGATCATCAAGTTAAAGCCATTTGCTTAAACGTCAAATGATTGCTTAAATTTAGTCGGGCACTTTTATACGGAAATTGTTGTGGTAAACAAAACAGCACTGACATCAATCCTGATAGAATTCACTCAAGAAATACTGTATTTTTAAGTTTTATTCTTACAAACTCATGGAAGAGTTTGGCTTAAATACCGACGCATTTAAGAACATTTTGCCGCTGACAATTAATTTAGAGTAAATATGGTTACAGGTGCACCAAAAAATGTTTTGCAAACAAAATACGGTATGCCAATTGCATTTAGAATGTAACACAAAGCGTGAGAAGGAATTGAAGGGTTGACATCATCTCTCCAAATATTGGCGGATCACGAGGCGCTAACTTTAATCGAAAAAAATAAGCGGCGCGATCAAAGTGTATTGAGACCGAGAGTACATGAGAAAATACAAGCGTATTTTTCACAGATGCTTGACGGATACATAAGCCCAATCCTACGCTTAAAAATCAATCGCTCACTTTGCAATTTCAAATGCGCACACTGCTGCGAAGAACCTTACATGACGAGGTCAGTGGTTAAAAATACGGGTTCAAAAGACCCAAGACGTCAAATGACGAACGACGATTATCGTGCATTATCTGAACAAGCTGACGAACACGGAATTTTTAGATTTGTTCTTACCGGTGGCGAAGCTTTGATGGATCGCAACCTTGGGTCTTTAATCGAAGCGCTTGACCCAATGAAGCATTTGATAATTCTCGACACCAATGGTTGGTCATTTGACGACGACAAAGCGAAGTGGTTCGCCGATATTGGAGGGTACAAGGCTCAGATTTCACTCGACAGCATGATAGAAGAAGAGCACGACAATTTTCGGGGGAAAAAGGGCTCATTCAAGAGGGTTATAAGATCACTTACAGCTGCGAAGAGAGCGAATCTTGAGCTACTGTTATCAACGTGTATCATTCGAGGTAGAGCTTTTAGTCAAGAATTTTTGGATATGTGTGACTTCTGTAAGGACAACGACATTCCATTGTATGTCACATTAGCAAAACCAGTTGGAACGGCAAGAGAACAAGCTGATTGGGTATGTCAAAAGGCGGATGTAGATCAATTAAAGTTTTTAGAGACTGAGTACAATGTTTTTACTCACATGACTCCAAGTTATGGTCAGCCAGGCCGTTGCATCACTGTAAAAGGTATAAATACCATAAATCATGACGGTGAATTAATACCATGCCCCTACATGGATCTCTCATTGGGAAACATAACAAAAGAGTCACTCGCGACAGTTCTCGAGAGAGGCATGAAAAATGAGTGGCTGGGACCCTACAGAGACGAATGTATCATCGGTGAGCACCCAGAGTTCATTCAATTTCATAACAAAGCAGTCGAAGATTGGTATGAGAATAGTCTCCTCTTGCCGGTACCTTTTGATCATGGTTTTGGCAAAAATAAAACGATCACTTGAACTCTCTAGATGTCATATCTGGGCAAAATTGAGAACAATCGCATGTTATTAAACAGTCTGGGCCGTTTGAACCCATCTGCAGAATGCAGAGTATTCTCAAAAACGCCCAAAACTTTTTACAAATTAAACTGCATCGAAATTGACTACAGAACGCAACACAAAACAGCAGTCTCTGTCGGCCTGACCCCTGCGAAACATGATATTTCTGATATTGAGGCTACTTTAGAGCGCGTAAACAACCAAATAACAAATAGTGCAGTTTATAGAGATTTGTTCAAAGCAACTGCTATACCTTTCTGTCTGTCTCTTTCGAATAATGGGACAGATCTGGGAACTGAACTTGAGAATAATTGGCTACCACTTCTCAAAACAGAATTCGAAAAACAAGTTAAAGGCGCCTTCTTTAGAGCTACCCTGCAGGGAGACATACCGTTATCAGAAAACATCAAACCAGTTGAAGGGACTGGTTACGCAAAATTTTTGGAGCAGACGACACGTTCAACGATAGTTGGCTATTACTTTCCAACAGCCCTACAAGAGTTTGATATCGACTCACAACGTAAAAGAGTTATGGATTTGCCTAGATTAGACAAGTTAAGTTTGTGTTTGTCAGGCCCCTTCGAAATCATATATAGCTTAATATGTTATCCAAAACTCCTTTTCAATAAGCAAAATTATTCTCCAATTCTTTGTGCCTCATCTCTTGAGCATAGGGATCCGAGAATGATTATGCTTTTGAAGTCCTATGGGCCTCACCTAGAGTTTTGGCTGATGAGTCAAATGCTTACGCCTGAAAAGACTCAGGTGTCAGAGCAGTGGTCTGGAGGCATTACTATATATACCTATCTCTGATTAGTATGATTCAACTTACGACCAAGAAGGGCTTTCAATTTTGGAAACAATAGATGTTCAAATAATAACCACATCTCGTTGCAACCTTCGTTGTGTATACTGCAATATCAGCGGCGCTCATACCGATCCTAAAAGCCTTTTCGACGCAGAGGATAGCTGTATTGAAAAAATCTACAACATAGTCGCAGCACAAAACAAATAGCATCAACGACACAAGTAGATTTCGAAAAATGCAAAAATTAGAACTCGCAGTGGCTATTCCAACTTACAACAGATTAGTCAATCTGCAGGAATGTATAAAAAAATTTGATAGTCAGGTGGTACCTGATTACGTCAATTTGTCTTTGGTGATTTCAAACAGTGCGTCAATTGATGGAACGAGACAATACCTCAGCAACTTTGCAAGCTCTCGGGAAAACACATACATCTTTAATGAAATTCTTGATTGGGAAAATGGAAATTATGGAGGTATTCTAGAGGCTCTACCGAACAAAATAGACTGGGTTTGGTTTATGGGTGACGATGATGAGTTTTGCTCTTCTATGTCTATCCACAAAGTGTGTGAGTTGATATTTAAAAATCAATACAATAAAGATTTTGCTTTCATACACGCTTGTGACGAAGCTCGCTCAAAAAAAACTGGCAAGGTTTTTAAAGACACAACAATGAGTCTTTGCAAGCAGTTTGGGTATTTGGAGATGCTAGGTTGGTTTACCAGCCTAATCATCAGAAAAGCAGAATTTGTGGCATCCCTGATTGAAATTCATCAACAAGCAACAATAATGAGGGGGAAAAAATTATCAACGACGCCTTACTCTGCTTTTTTTCACTCTAGTTATTTCTTGCAGAATTTGCATAAAAAGGTGGGGGTTTTTCTGGATGAACCACTGGTGCGTGAGCAATCAAAAGCTGACCAAATAAAAACAGAACAACGGTGGCAAAATGAAAATATGGGTGAGCGTTACCTTTTTGTTGTCGATGACTTCAAAAGGCTAATTTCATTGGGCTTGCCATTAACTAATTTGCCATCGCAGTTTTTCAAGTATCACAAATACCATTTATGGGATAGGTTTATAATCTTTCAAATAAGCGCGGCAATTGAAATTACACAAAAAAAAGAGCCAAAATTAATTACCACTTACAAACCAAAATTTCTTCAAAATTGGCAACGAATTGAGACAATAGCAACTATGCTTGGCAAATCTGAAATCCAGAAGTGGTTAATAATTGTAACTCGAAATGCTCAAGCCCAGTGTGATCTGCTGTTCAGCGATCCTGATGATAAAAACATTCTTGGGCTACTTGCTGAAACACGTAAATATCTTACCTTGGGGTGTTACGACTACAGCCTAGATTATGCCGAGCATAAAATCTTTCGCTCAAACCCGTAACTTTTTGTCTGCTCCAGCATTTGAAAAATTTGGGAAGTAAATTTCTCCAGCAATATATCCAATTAATGGACTTATCGGTCTGATCCTTTATGTAACACTAAAGTTTAACCAACTCTGATTAAACTTAATGATTTGAGGTTAGTTTGAAAAAAGATGGCACGCACTGAACATGGTAACGAAACTTCACAGTAAAACAAACCAACCTTTAAAGGCGTCCAATAAAACTAAGATGAGCACTCACAAAAGAAGAAATTGCATCAGCAATAGAATAAAATAGTCTGAATCTCCTATGCGAAGTATCAATAATTGTTTGTTTGGCAATAGGTTAATTTACTAAGAGCCGCGCTCTGTTGAAGAGCCGATAAAACGGAGTCCCAACCATCAAGTTGAGTTTGCCGTATCAAGGTAAAATTAGAGTACCAAATTGTTTTGTTTCCATTTACGCCCCAACGCCAATCTGGCCGGTAAGCAAGCAACAGAGTTGTTGGCGTGCCAAGTGCGCCTGCTAAATGTGCAACACCTGTGTCGACACTGATCACCCGATCAAGATACGTGCATATCGCGGCTGTATCGGAAAAAGTTTCAAGCGCCTTGCCTGGCGCAATGAGTTTATCACAACTATCAATAAACGCATGCTCCTCATCAGACAACTCCTTTTGCAACACAACATAACTGGCATGTTGTGGCAGTTGGGCAACCAGCGCTTTTAAATCAAAACTGCGGTTTTTATTATTCGAAAAAGTGGAACTGCCGCGCGCCACAATGCCAATCTTAGGCCCGGTCAACTGACCCATAAACGCGCCCCATTTTTTTAAATGCTCATCTGAGGCATACATATACCTATCAAAATGAGGCACCGTATCGATCGTAGTACCAAAAGCCAGCGGCAGGCTCATCAACGGGCAATGGAAATCATGCGGCGACGGTGTGTCGCCCGGAGCGATTATTTCTGCGCCAAGCCCCATGCCCTTGACAAGTTCTATCAATGGCATTTGGCACTGGATGATTACCTTCACTTTCGAGTCAAATAATTTTGCATAGCGGATAAATTGGATCGTGTCACCAAAGCCGCCCTCAGCATATAAAAGGATTGTTTTGCCTGACAGATGCTCCTTGCCCAACCATAGTTTACTATCAAACTTACGGTTTTTTAATTCTACTTGGGGATGATCCCATCTGGTTTCATAGAGCCTAAACCCCTCTTTATACCTGCCGAGGGTGAGAAATACGTGCGATTTATTCCATTGTGCATCAATATTTTCGGGATCAATGCAAAGCGCCGTATCAAAGCAATCTAAAGCCGCATCCAAATTCATTAATGAATGTTCCGCTAAGCCTTTATTAACATAGGCCGCCACCATCTGAGGGGCGATAGACAGTGCCTGATCAAAATAATTTTTTGCGTCTTCATGAATACCAAGGGCGAGATAGGCAGATCCGATATTAAAATTAATTTGCGCCGATACATCGCCAAGATGCCGCGCCTTTAACAACGCTGTCAAAGCAGGCTCTG
>Ga0181568_10001190_pt1 | contig 23952 bp, 23 predicted proteins | sample 101ome_20_FD_133758 | JGI IMG/M metagenome (GOLD analysis project Ga0181568, IMG submission 133758) | Coastal salt marsh microbial communities from the Groves Creek Marsh, Skidaway Island, Georgia - 101404AT metaG (megahit assembly) | ecosystem: Environmental > Aquatic > Marine > Intertidal...
ACTGGAAAGGGTAGAGGCGGGAATCTCGGTTTTCGATGGTTCTGGAATTTTGATTACTGAAGTCAAAACTGAGTGGAATGTAAGTAAGGAATCGAAATTATTATTTACCTTAGACAATTTTTCAGCGGGTCAAAAAATACGCTACCAAGCATTTGCCCAGAACATAGCTGGTCGTACAACCGGGCAATTTCTTGAATACTTAGTTGGCGAGGAAACCGGACTGGGAAAATGGTGGTCTACTGATTTAGAAATGAATGGGGGATGGAGAGAATCCACTTGGCTAGGAATCTACCTGCCAAATTCAAAAAATGACTGGATATACCACCTTCAACTAGGGTGGCTCTATACTCATTCGGATGAGGAGCAAGGTCTATGGCTCTGGATGCCGGAAGAGAAATGGGTCTGGACGAAAGCAGAGGTGTGGCCCTTCCTCTGGTCCGGCTCCACATCTGACTGGCTTTATCCAATCTATTCCTCAGGGGAGAGGTATTTTTACGATTACAGCCTGAATGATGTTCGATAAAGCCCAGAACATGAGAGAGTTCATGCGAGATGGCCTTGGGCGGTCTTATTTTACACCTAATTCATCCAGGCTAATTTCTTCCGCGTCTTTCCAGAGATGTTCCAAGGCGTAGTTTTCCCTCTGTTCTTGGGAAAACAAGTGAACCACAAAATCAATAGCGTCCAAAATAAGCCAACCTCCCGGTTTGAAGCGTTCACGGGATAAGGTTTGAACCGAATTTTCCTTGAGAGCTTTTTCCAAATTATCCCGGAGTGCTTTTAGGTGAGGATCTGAAGTCCCAGTTGCAATAAGGAAGCAATCAGTTAAGGGGGACTTTTCTCCAAAATACAAAAGTTTTAAATCCTCAGCCTTTTTATCGAGCAGGGAGTTGCAGGCGAGTTTTAAATTATTAATTAAGTCGGACTTGGATTTGGGAATGACTTGAGTCATAACGATTGGTTAAGAATGGTGTTTGGAGTATGGGTTTGTAAGTAAGAGAAAACAGCTTCGGGTAATTGGTTTTGGGGGAGATTTCCCGCCCTTATACTTTCTCTTATTTCGGTCGATGAAATATCCATCAGTGGATTATCCATAAAGGTATAATTAAGGTTCTTAAGGCTGGGTTTGGGAGTCATTTTTTGGCTTCTCGAGAAAACTAAAAAGTGAACGATTTGGGCAAGCAATTCGATTTTAAACCATTGGGATAACTTGCAAAATTGATCAGCTCCCAGGATAAGGAATATCCGATCGTTTGGAAATGATTTCTTTATGTCATGGATCGTATCATAAGTGTATCGGACTTGCCCATAGTCGACCTCAAGACTGGAGACTGTCATACTTTTATGGGTCTTGCATATGGCATGGAGCATGGCCAGGCGGTGGTTAGACGAGAAAAGGGGAGGGGATGTTCGAAGGGGTGCGTGGTAAGCGGGGCAGAAAATGAGCTTATCCAGGCGGGCATTTTTAATGGCCATTTGTGCCAGTTGCAAATGGCCTATATGAGGAGGGTCGAAGGAGCCCCCAAAGAAACCCAGTCTGGGGGCATCGCATTCCTTCTCCAACACCATTAAAGATTTAAAATGCCCGACCAGCCGATTTTTCAAATAAGGTAAACATTCTACCTTTTCTGAAATAGGTAACCTGCCCAGAAGAGGATACCACCAAGGCGATTGAATTGGTTACATGAGTAATTGCGGCGGCCGCCGCATGTCTTGTGCCTAAGCCTCCAGGTAGTGTTATGTTGTCGGCTTTCGCTTGGATTAAGCTTCCGGCGGTTTCAATCACACCATTGCCCCGAACGATGAAGGCACCATCGATTAATGAAAGCTCCTTAATGGTTTCATCCATAAATGGGTTAAGGATGTTACGGTCCTCATCTTCATAGCCATGAAAAGGGTTAAGGATGAGTTGCTTTGATCTTTTGTACACTTCTTCGTGATCGCCAAGAACAAACATTGCCCCAACCGATTTACCTTCTCTACCAGTGAGGGCCAAATCCGTGGCAATCGCGGTGAGTCGTTCCAGGGCTTCGGCAGATACTCCGCTGGGCAACATATCTTCCTCGTGTCCGATGACTGATTCAAATTCCTCATCAACATCAACCACAAGAACGGTATCAAGTTGACCGCTGAGGGGAAGACCTCCGATGCAACATACACGATCATTGAAACCGAAAATTTCACGGGTAAGTCCAAGAAGTATGGTGGCTCGAAGTTGGGAGAGTCTGGAGTTGGCCAAGGCACGCACCGAGAGTGCTGCATGTGCACGATGATGCTCAAGTTCATGGTCAGACACACCTTCCCCAGCCAGCACAACACGGAAACCTGGAAATGTCATTCTAGGGGCTAAGGATGCAGGGAATACATCGGTGAAAATTAAAATGCTAGAGCAGTCTGCAGCCTTGGCAATTTTGGCTGCCTCGTCGGTGAGCAGCTTATTGAATTTGGTTCTTCTGCGGGCCGGTCTTTCATCCGTGCCAGAAAATGCATGGCGTACAACGGATTTGAATTCAGACAGATCGCGAGCCATCCACAGGTGGTCCATGACTGCTTTATCTTGAAAAGTACGGGCTAGAGTAGCTAAAAAGGATAGGTAGTTTTTGGCATTCTCGTTGGCTAGTAAGAGAAAGACATACCTGATCTCATCATAACTTCCCTGACTTTCAAAAGAAAGACCAGTGGGGCAACGACCGATGGCCAGGGCAAAAGGCCTTTTCATTTTGACCCGGGCATGAGGGAGGGCGACTCCTTCACCCAGATAACTGGTGATAGCTTGTTCTCGGGTGATCAATTCTTCCAGTACTTTTTTGCGAGACCTGGGCGATGGGAGAAGGTTTTGAAATGTACCAAGGAGCTCAGCGTAAGCAGCACGCAAATCTTGTTTGCTAAGATCGATTACCCGATTGGATGATATGTAGCGGTCTACTCTCATGCAACGCTGGGGCGGAAATCAGATCTGGAGGATACTCCAGAAAGTGGGGTTTTCCAGAAGCTTACTTTTCCCACTCCAATGCTCCGCTCTTCAATTCGTATATTAGCCCAATAACGAGCACAAAAGTGAAAAAAAGCATCGGGCCAAGCACCGAAACACCGGCAAATGAAAGCTCTCTGTGGGTAAGGACCCATGGGATGAGGAAGACCACATCGATGTCGAAAAGGATAAATAACATTGCGGTGACATAAAACTTTACAGAGTAGCGGGTGGTTCCGCCAACTTCGGAGGATAAACCACATTCGTAAGGGGAATCTTTAATCTTACTGCGGGTGGCTTTTTGTCCGAATAAATGACTGGCAACTAAAATACCAACCCCGATCGAAATCGCGAGGACGACTTGGATGAGAATGGGTAGGAAGTCGGACAAAATCATTGCTATAAATTACTATTTCTGAGGGATTAAGAGGCAAGAATAAAGCAACAAAAGAAATCATACGGAGTACGCTTTCTCAAAGCTTGCCAAATGCAATTGGCTGACCATAGGATTAAGGAATGAAATCTTTCAGCCAAAATACCCAATCTCATCTTTCCCCGATTCGAAAAGCCCGTGGTTTTACTTTAGTCGAGATCTTAATCGTTCTTGCTCTAATTGGAATCGTTGCCGGTCTTGCCATGTCTAATCTTGGAGATATTTTTGGCGGAGGAAAAGAAAAGGCAGCCAGAATATGGGTGGAGAGCACAGGGCCTGCTTATCTGGAAAGTTACAACGCAATTAATGGGAATTACCCGGCTACTTTGAACGAATTGTTTTCACCGAGTGGCGGTGGTCCGAAATTCGTTAAAAAGGCAAGCGATCTCAATGACCCATGGGGAAAAGCCTATCAATACTCCAATCCAGGACCCAATTACGAATTATTCACGATGAGTCCATCAGGGCAGAAAATTAGCAACCTTGGTAGCCAGTAGATTGAAGTTTTCTTTGCCTTCCACAAAGGTTGGCGGATTTACCTTAGTTGAAATATTATTAGTCATCGCCTTGATCGGGTTGATGGGCGGAATGGTTGTGGGAGGACTTGCTGGGTTTTTCCAAGCTGGAAAAATTCACCCGCCCGACCGAAGGTTAAAAGAGGCAGTCCTCAAGGCAAGGTCGCTGGCAGAGAGGGAAAGTAAGCCCGTTTTTCTCTCCTATGAGAAGAAGATGGGTGGCGTTTTTATTATCAACTCTTCTCAACCATTCGAATTGCAATTAGACGAAACCGGAAAGGGCAATGCAGAGAACGCACCGGAGATAAAATTTTTGGCGGTGGTTGAAAATAGTCCATTCAACTATTCGAGCGATCAACTGGTTTTGGAAAGAGTTGAGTTTTTTGCTGGGTGTAGTCCTGCATTTAAAACAAAAATTAGTTCGGATGAGAAGGAAAGAGAAATCCTTTTTGATCCTTTTTCTGCCTATCCCTTGGCAGATGAATTTAGCCCCTAAAGGAATGTTGAGATGACGAAACAGGTTCCTCAATCGGGATTTCTTTTGATTGAAGTTTTGATCGCGATTGCCCTCTTTGGTCTTTGCTCGGTTTATATCGTCCAGGCAGCTTTTACTGCTAATAGATTCCAGTCGGTTCTTGTGGATGAATTGGCTCTGGAAGCTGACTTGCGCGCAGCTTGTAGTCTAATCGCGAAGAAATCAAAAAATGTGGAGGAATTTGAGGAGGGTGGAGAGGTCGAGGGATTGGCCATTGGTGAAGTGGAATGGATGCCAGAGATCGAGAGCACGAATATACCCCATCTCTATCGGGTCACTCTAGAATTAAGCTACGAGGGCAATCGGGACCTGGGCCTTGAGTCAGGTGAGAGAACTTTAACCGCCTATTATTTTCGAAGTAAATGGGCTCAGCAATCGGCTGAATGGAAAACAGAAGCGAGCCGGGCAGCTGAGAATTTGGAGAGCGAAATGAAAGACCTTGCTGATCGATATGATAGAAATTATCGAGCCTGGCGTGCCCCATGAGAAAGAAGCGGGGGTTTTCTTTGGTGGAGGCACTGTTGGCACTTGCTCTGGGCGGGTTTGCCCTTACGGCTGCTTCTTCTTTGTTGATCTCTTTGTCAAGTTCTTGGTCACGAGAAACTCCTCAGAAGAAAGTCTTCCAAGAGCGATGTTACAATCTCAAGAGACTTCTCAGGGAAATGGTCGAGGAGAGCTATGGAAATATTGAGGTTAAGGAATGGCCATCCAATGGGGATGATCCATTAATTTGTTTCACTTGGGATGAACCTCCTCCGGTTTTTTGGTCTCCGTTACCGGGTGGTTCAAGTCAGGTAAAGGCTTTTTTACTGTCCGACGGATTCGTCCTTAAAATTATGTGGTATTCTGAAATTATGCGAACGGGAAGCGGGCAGGATGAACGGATTGATCCGGAAAATATAGACGATTACAACACGATTACTTTAAGTGAGGATGCTCAGGTAACTTATTTTTTTAAGGAGGAAGATGGCGAATGGAGGGAAGAGTCGGAGTTAATTGATGAAAACGGAAAAAATGCTCTGCCCGACGCATTGACCATAGAATTTGAGTCCGAATTTGCCGATCCACAAGTCGTGCACCTGTATCTTAAGGAATCTCTCCCTACTGGTCCGGAACGCGAATCGCTGTTTTGATGATGTTTTCCAAAAAAGAAAATTCGAGGGGTTCGATTTTAGCTTTCATGCTATGTATCATTCTACTGCTGGGTATTTTTGCTCACCGTTTGATGGAAAAAAGTATAGACGAGCTGAGGAAAGCACCATTCTCCAAGGGGCAGGAAATCCAATATTGCTTAGAGGCGTCCTCGGGCCTTGAGGCGGCTCTTGCTGCCCTTGCAGTTAAGCAAGACTTTGGTCTGAATTTCCCAGAAGTGGGCTGGCCCAATGATCAATCCTTACAAGGTTGGTTACAAGGACATGAAGTTTTGCCCTTAAATCCACGGTATAGATGGGAGATAACCGAATCTGTGGTGAATGAGGGAGGGAAGTTCTCCTTTTACCTTTTGCAACCATCTCATTGGAAGCAATTGTTTGCTTGGCATCACAGCTCAAAAAATGGCGATTTATTCGATGAGGATGATGGTCAACCCTACTATGATGCCATGATGGACTGGATCGATCCGGATGATGAAGAAAGGGACGAGGGGGCGGAGGAAGATTACTATGAAAAATTTACCACTTTCCCCAAAAACAAACGTATCTACCATTTTTCTGATTTTCAAAGAATTAAGGGATTTTTTTATGATCCCAAAGAGACCAGGTTTTCAGGATTATTTCTTGATGAGAATGGGACCGCAACGGTCGAATTCAAGAAGTTTAAAAACATAGTCAGTTTTTATAATGATGGGAAAGCAGAGAGGAATTTATGGTCTTCTGACATGAAAGACTTTCTGGCGGCGGATGACGATCGATTGAGGGAGGAATTGGACCCAGATCCCAATGGGGAACTCGTTTCCTTGAACTCTATTATGCCCAGGATTCGAGAAGAGCGGCCTGGTTATGAGTCTATGCTGACTGATCAGAAAAATCAATTAGTCCGATTTCAAAACCTTGAGGTTTCTGCCGTCAAAGGGGCAAAGTATACCGTGACTGCGAGACTTAAATTAGAGACTCAGCAAAACTCTAAGCCATCTTCTGCGAATCGTAGCCAAGCCCAATCAAGCAAGACACTAAAAAGAAGTCAGCTCATGCAACAACTTGGTTACCGCTATAGATTTATTGAATTGGATTCAAGAGAACAGTTTTCTAACCATTGACTTGTTTTGCCGTATATTAAGCTTCTAATGTCTCAATAATTTGATCGACTACGATCATTACCCAAATAGAGTAAAATTAGATGTCGGAAGAGCAGGAAGTCCCTGTAGGTCAAGCGATTATTGACTTACGCGAAGTCACCTTACGTATACCAGGTGAATGTTTCTTTTGTGAAGTAATCGAGTTGGGATCGAAAGAAAAGAACGAAGATCAGGAGGCCACTGAATCCGATATTCTGGCTGAAGTTAACCGGGTCAAAGACAGGATAAGCGAACCTGGATTCTCTCCTTATCCAGTCGAGCAATTGGCTTGGGGGTATCACCGGATCGAAAACGATGACCGGATCTTCGTTTTCGCGACCCCGATGAGCCGATTGAAGCAACTAGGATGGCAAAACTTAGAAATCTTCAGGAGAGTGTTTCCCTCATTTGTCAGTATCTTTGCTTTGGAGTTCGAGGAAGATACCTCTTTGTTTTTGCTCGCTGAGGAGACCCTGTCTTTTGCTTTTTTGAAGGCCAATACGTCCTTCCCTGAATTCATTCATTCTTTACCGGTCGATCCTAGCAGTGAAGAATCGATAGAAGAAGCCAAGGGCAAACTTCTCAATTTTGCCCACTCTAGCTATTCCTTTCCAATTAATGAAAAATTTTTAATCGCTGGTAAGATTGCCAAAAACTCGGAAAGCAGCTTTGAATTTATTCATGCCTCGAGCATGCCTGATTCAGAGAGTGAAGACGGAGAGATTAAAGTTCATTTATCTGCTGAAGTCCTATGGAGGCATGATCTGCGATCGCCCGACTTTAAATTTTCTGAGAAGAAAAGAAGAACCGGAATTCGTTCCTGTTGGAAATCTCTGAAAATATCCACCTTGGTTGCCCTGCTTCTTGCTTCATTGTTCATTGGTATTCGAATCTCCGCCAGTCAGGTAGAGAAAATGGGTCATGAAGCCGCGGTGATGTCCAGACAAGTGCCCCTGGTGGTAAAGGCTAGGGAGTTGCTTCACAAATTAAAACAACAAAAGCTGGGTGGAATTGATCCATTTAGAAGCATTGGGCGCCTTGCTGCCCACCGCGGTGGCACGCTGGATGCTCCTCATATTTGGTTTTCTCAGGCAAGTTTCGACAGCCGTAATGATATCAGGCTTGAGGGGCAGGGTCGAAATGTTGAAGCGATCAATACTTTTATTGGGAAATTAGAAGCCTCCAATGTTGCGAAAATTAAAATTAGCAGAGCGGGAGATGAAATGAGGAAAATCAAAAGTGCTGGAGGGGAAACCACCTTTGAACTGGAACTCAAAATGACGGAGGAAGAAGATGTTCCGACGGGTGGATAGTCTTATTTATCTGAAAATATGGAGAAAATAAGAAAAATATTTTTTCAACTCAAAGACAGAGAGCAGAAACTATTGCTTCTTTCTGTGATTCTTCTGTTGACTCTGTTTGCCTCTCAGTTGTTCAAAGAAGGTATGTTGGTTTTTCAAACATACCAGGAAATTAAATTACAGACAGAAAGCTACCAACAAGAATTGAGTCTCAAGCCTGCAATCGATCAGGAACTTGAAAAACAAAAGCAACAGCAACAAAACAAAAGCTATTCCAAGGAAGAACTAAGTAATGAAGCTTCCTCCATCGCCGACCGTGTTTTTCCGGCTAGGGATTATCGTGAACTTGATACGGACGAGCAAGAAAGATACTCACAGCACCGAGTTCGTATCTCTTTTAAACGGGCTAGTTATGAGGATGTTCAGAATTTTGCCAGCTTGATTCGTGATAAAAGTCCGTTCATGTTTCTTAGCGAGGTGAAAATAACTCCGAATTACCCACCCAAATCCAGGCCTTTTGAGCCGACTACCTTTGATGCTGTTTTCGAGGTTAGTTCAGTAGAGTTTATTCATCAATGATTAGATCATTTAACTTATTTCTTATTGTACTCTTACCCGTGTATGCTTTTGCTCAGGTCCCAGTTCAGCTTGAACTGCCAGCTCCCGTGCCTCCGGAAGAAAGCCTGCCTCCAGAAGAAAGTCCGCCTTTAGAAGAAAGTTTTCCTGTTGGGGAGGATGTTTTTCCAAGAGGGATTCTTTCGGACCCTCAGGAATTAGCCAATGTGGATGGACTCGACGATCCCCTGGAGCGGATCAAATTGCGTGATCATGATGCCAACATGATTCTAGACTTGATCCAGTCCTTGACGGGTCTCCACATCTTAAGGAAGCAAGACCTGCCCCCTGTTAAAATTTCTTTCGATAGCATGGGAATACTGAGCAAACGGGAAACCTTATTGGCCTTGGATAGTCTTCTGTCCATGAATGGAATCGGCATTACCAAAATTGACGATCAGTTTTTCAAGGCAGTCAAAGCCAGCGAGCTGAATGGAAATGTCCCCATTTGGCTGGATGGTCCTGCCCACTTGCTTTCTCCTAGCCAACGTATTTACATTAAGATGTTTAATTTACGATATGCTCCTGTGGCCGAGGTTCGAGAACAACTCAATCCCTTTGCCACGCCTGGTGTTGGACAGCTTTTGATTTTTGAAAAAGCCAACAGTATTTTGGCTACCGACTCTCTGTTAAATTTGCAGCGGATGGAAAAACTCCTTGAGACGATAGACCGTCCAGTGAGGAAAGAAGATCTAGGTACTGACTTTTTTGTGTGGTCCACCAGGCATGCCGGGGCACGCGAGTTGGAAAGCAAACTTAAAGGAATGATTGATGGCAGCTTAAAGCCGTTCCTTGGAGGAACGACTCAAATGGACTCGGATGAGCGAACCGGTAAACTGATTATTATCACCCGAAAAGAAAACAAGGATACCTTGTGGTTCTTTTTAGAGCACCTCGATGCCCCGGTTAAGATGAAAACCACCAGCAAACTTTTCAAACTGCAGCATGCCGAATCTAAGGATATTCAGAGTATATTAGACGAAGTGATTAAAAATCAACAACGTGTTAAACAGCAACTTAAGGGAAAGAATGTGGCTAGATCGGATTCTGCACAAAACGCAAAGTCCCCCCCCGTGCCTCAATCTGCAACCAAGCCCAGTACACCCAAGGCAGATGCATCCGCGGAGGCTTCTTCGGGAGAAGGGGCTCATGAATTTAGCGATTTTGTGACCATCTCTTCGGATGAGAGAAGTAATGCAATTTTAGTTTACGGAACCAAAGCTGATATTGAAGAGATTGGGAGAATGATCGAATCCCTCGATCAACCACTTCCTCTGGCAAGAATTGATACGATTTTTGTTATGGTTGATTTAACCGAGCAAAATCAGCGTGGAATCGACGCATTGTTTGGTGGACTCGAGTGGTCCAAGTTTGCCCGGGGTGCTAGGGGCGATAACCTCTTTGGTGAGCCGATTACCGGTACAACTCAAGTAACCAACTCAGATAGTCAGACAGGAGGGGTGGGGACTACCACATCTACGGTCACATCAAATGTTGGAGGTGAGTCCTTCCAAGGTATTCTGGGGGTTCCGGGGCTCAATACAACCCTACCATTTCAAATGCAGGATTGGGAATTAACGGGTATTCGTTGGGATCAAATTTTTGCACTCTCTTCTGAAAGGAATGATGTGCGCATTTTTTCGACTCCATCCTTGATGGTCTCACACAATGCTCCCGAAGTGCATATCTTAATTGAAGATGAGAGAAATATCGTAGTTCCTACCTACAGCACATATTCTTCTACGGATAATACCAATACCGGGCAGCGAGACCAAATCACCGCAAAAACGGAATTACAAATAAAAAAGCCCAAGATTGGCTTACCCAGATTTGACGACAACGGTACGATGATTAGCCAGGGATCTATTTTTATGGAGGTAGAAGTTAAGGCAGAAAAATTTGATGAGACGCAAAGCAACACATATGCCGGGCAATCGTTACCTGCCAAAAAGATTCGGGAGGCAAAATCACTGGTGACCATCCGAGACCGTGAAATCCTCGTGCTGGGTGGATTACAGGAAGTGCAGGTGGACTCGACTGAATCTAAGTACAACTTACTTAGTGACATTCCTTATTTTGGTGAAAAGTTTTTCAGACCAAAGGCCGTGAAATATACCCCGACAGAACTGTTGATTTTCCTTAAGCCTACGATCATGTCTTCAGGGGGAGCCGATACCGAGCGAAACATTGAGGAGATTGATGCCCGAATTGAAGCGGGTTACGCCCCCAAGTTTGTTTCTCCTTCCGGAAGAGTGCTGGGGATGCCAGACCTAGATGGAAAGGTCAAAGATTTACCGGTTTCTAAACAGGACAAACCATCGGAAAAACCACTTTTAAGATGAATTGGATAAAAATACCATTGGCACTTTTCATACTTTGGGGAGGGCAAGGTATTTGGGGTCAGTCCAATCCATTTCTTGCACCAGGGCAATTGAAACCACGCCCTCCTGCAGTGGTCCAGCCAGCACCTCCACCTCCTAAACCCATTCCTCGAAATCCTAATCTTGAATTTCGGGGGTATTATAAATTTCAGGATAAATGGAAATTTGCGATCTTTGATAAATCAAAAAATGAAGGCGTCTGGCTGGAACAAAATGAAGTATCTCATGATGGGACAACCTCGATCGAATCTTTTAACTTGGAGAAGGAAGAAGTGATTCTGACCGGCGGTATTTCACTTTCTCTTAAAAAATCCGATGGAAAACCTATTCCAATTGCGGTCTCATCGCCCAAGCCAAAAGCTGAAGAAATCAAAAATAAATTACCCGCACAGCAACGATTGCCTCTTCCAAAGAAGGCATCTTCACAGCGTACTAGGTGATTGCTTTTATGCCACTTGTGTTCTCAGGTTTCTTATTTCCTTCAATGATCCATGAATCCTAATTGGATGGTATTTAAAAAATTTCTCTTACTGGACAGAAGAGTGATTCCTTTTAATCATGGGTTCAAATAGTTTGATTTTGCCGTGGCTGAAGACAAGACATTGAACCAACCAGCAAACGATGGTAATGGACCAGGTCCAACTTTGACCGCAGCCAATCCTTCTATCCAAGCGAAGTCCGAATCTTTGGGGTCTCAAGCAGGTTTGATCCCCCCAAACCATGACATGGAATGGTGGGGAGAAATATCCGATTTGGATCGGTTAAATATTCTCTCCGCTCCCATTGAGGACCGCATCCGGATTCTCTCTGCCAAGTCTTCTACTTCGATTGATGAAACCGTCGAGATCGTTTCGGAGCGCTCGGGTGTGCCATTCTTGGAGTCGTTCAAAATTGCGGAAAATCCTACGAAGTTGATTCCTTTACGTCTAATTCACAGCTTTTCTTGTCTTCCTATTAAAAAAGTAGAGAAGAGAATTCCTCAGAAACTTAAAATCTTGTGCGTGGATGATGACGAATCAATCTTGAAAGGATTATTACTTCATTTAAGCAAAGACTTTGAAGTTTTGTGTGCTACCGACGGAATCAAAGGCTTACAAACCTTTCGGGAAAACCTTGATACAGCGATTGTTCTATCGGATATGAGGATGCCAGAAATGGATGGGGCACAAATGCTCTCCACGATCAAGACGATTCAACCAAGAACCCAAACCTTATTGCTTACTGGTCATGCTGATTTTGAGTTAGCACAGGAAGCTGTAAATGATGGTGGAGTTTATAAAATTTTATCAAAACCAGTTTCTCAAAGTACCCTGCGGTCGGTTCTTAATGAATGCGTGGATGCTTATGTCAAAAAAATTGATCAGTACAATATTGAGGAAGAAAAAGAGGATCAAATTTCATTGTTATCGGTTTGGCCGCCCGACCAGAGAATGGATCGTTGGGTTTATGCCGTCTCCGGTCGGATGCCGGAGTGGTATCTAGGAAATCCTGAGAAAGTTATCCGAGCGATCACCGAAAATTTTGGAATCGGGGCCGATAGCTTGGATGATTCAGACCTAGAGTTAGAGGAGGAGGAGCAGCAAGATGATATCGAAGACCAAAACGCCGCAATTATTCGTTTTGTTAATGAAGTGATTCAACGAGCAGTGGTCGATCGTGCCACCGATATTCATTTTGAGCCCCACAAGGAAACTCTACAGATCCGATATCGTATTGATGGACAACTTGTACCTGTCCGGGTTCCTGATAATTTAAGAACATTCCAAGACGCCATTATTTCCAGAATAAAAATCATGGCGGGGATTAATATCTCTGAAAAAAGAAGGCCTCAAGGGGGGCGTATTACTTTCACGCATGGACAAAGTGATCTGGATATACGGGTTTCAACTTTACCTACCCTCTATGGAGAAAGCATCAGCCTTCGTCTACTCAATGAGAAATCGCAACCCTTGTCTATGCGAGAGCTTGGGCTTCATCCAACCGATGAGAAAAAAATTGGGGTGGTTCTTGAAAAGCCACATGGAATTGTTTTGGTGACGGGCCCCACAGGTTCGGGTAAGTCAACTTCACTGACTGCATTTATCAGGAAAATACATCAGCCTGAGCGTAGAATTATGACCGTCGAAGATCCGGTCGAATATGAGGTTTCTGGAGTCAATCAAACTCAGGTGAATTCGGAAATTGGATTTTCTTTTGCAAGTGCGTTAAGAGAGATTTTACGACAAGACCCCGATGTCATTATGGTGGGTGAAATTCGTGACCGTGAAACCGCAGATATTGCGATTAGAGCTTCGTTAACCGGACACTTGGTTCTTAGTACTTTGCACACGAATGACGCACCGGGTGCGATTACCCGTTTAATAGATATGGATATCGAACCCTTTCTTATCTCCTCGTCTGTGGAGATGGTGATCGCTCAAAGACTGGTCCGAAGGTTATGTTCTAATTGTGCACAGAGTGGTATTGTCCCTGAAGATGAATTAAAGTCCTCCTTGGCGATGCTTGGAATAGAACCATCTGAAGTGATTCACTCAGAAAAAGTGTTCCAGGCGATCGGGTGTGAAAAATGTCAAGGATTAGGATTTCGTGGCCGAGTTGGTATTTTTGAACTCATGCGTATGAGCGATACCATTCAAAGCATGATAATTAAAAATGCCTCAGCTCCTGAAATCCGGCAACTCGCCCTGTCAGAAGGAATGACTACCCTGCAGCAAAGTGGCTGGATCCAAATAAAGAGAGGGCTCACCAGTTTAAGCGAGGTAATAAGATATGCGGATATTTTTTCTGAAGAGGAAACCGATGAAGGAATCTAATCGTATCCTCTAGAATGACTTTTTAGGGATCATATACAAATATGGCTGAATTTAATTATGTAGGGATTGACCCAAAAGGAAAAACAAGATCCGGAAAAATTTTAGGGGATAATCAGAAAGCGGCCCGAGTAAAAGTTCAAGAGTTGGGCCTGTCGGTTCTTCAATTAAAACAGGTAGGGGGCGAAGGGAAGTCATCGGTTAAAAACTCCAGTACCTCCAACTCTTTGAGCAAAGAAGAGAGGGTGGCCCTGAAATCAAAGCAAGGATCAAAGAGCGAGAAAATTGGCCTTGAACTATTAAAAAGGCTCCATGAATTGCATGCCTCGGGTATGCCAGTTGCCGATGCGGTAAAATTACTCAATCAAAGACTTTCCGATCCGCAGCAAAAGTTTCTTGCGGGTCTGCTATGGAGAGATTTATCGGAAGGTCGAACTCTTTCCCGTGCGATGAGACATGCTAACGCCTATTTTAGCGAGTCTTCCACTTATGTTATTGAGGCCGGGGAAGCTACGGGCAACCTCGCTCCCATACTTAAGAAGATCATCGCTCATCTAGAGGAAAAAAAAGCCATTCGGTCCAAGGTAATCAGTGGGATGAGTTATCCCATATTTGTATGTTTGGTTGCTTTAGGTGTTGTCTTGTTCTTCTTATTTTTTCTTCTGCCTCAGATCGAGGAGATGCTTGGCACCCTAGGTGGCGAATTAAACATGATGGCCAAATTATTGATCAATGGGTCGAATTTAGTTCTGCTTGTCGGGCCATTCATTCTGATCGGTATTTTGGTCGGGTCGGGTCTGCTTTTTCAATGGAGTAAATCTCCTAAAGGTGCCGAACTGATTCATCGATCTCTTTTAAAACTTCCTCTTTTCGGGAAAATTCTATTTTTGTCTGAATTGTTCCAGCTGAGTAGTTTGCTATCCACACTGATGTGGAGTGGAATAGGACTAACCGAAAACTTAAGGCTTTGTGAAAGAACGATCAAAAATCACTTTCTTCGATCCTTGTTTCGTTCCGCTAGAATTATGGTCAACGAAGGAAAGTCCTTACCCGACGCTCTAAGAAAGCATGATTTAATGCCTGTTATGCAACTTGATGTGATTGAGGTTGGGGAGAGGACGGGGAATTTGGGCAATAGTTTAAACGATATTTCTCTGACTTTTAGGGATCAACTGACTCAACGCATCAAGACGATGACGAGTTTGGTTTCGGGACTTGCCCTCGGGTTTGCATTTACCTTGGTTGCGGTTGTTGCCATCTCCATTGTTACCAGCATTTTCCAAGTCAGTAAAAGTATCAGCTTCTAAAAATGGGGTCCCTTAAACAGTTTGGAAATGGAATTTCATGCCTTTTCCTTATGCAACTTCTTGCATGCTCCAATGAGGATCCGGTTAATCTCAGTGATCATTCAAGTGCACCATCCCAGGCTCCTCTCAAGAGTAGCTTTATTTATGAGGATAACTCGACTTACACGGGGGAGATCAAGTACGATAAACCTCATGGGGTGGGAAAGAGAAAATTTCCCGATGGTTCCACTTACGAGGGGCAGTTTAGAAAGGGGTATGCTCATGGAGCGGGCACTCTGAAGTACGGCGGAAGTTCTGAAATGATTGAATTTTCTGGTCAATGGAATAAGGGCGAAAAGTCGGGCAGGGGATCGTTGTTATTGGAAAATGGAACCCGGATCGATGGGTTTTGGGAAAATGATGTACTGAAATTTGGGGAATCCTTTTCTTTTGATGGGAATCGTTCTCTTGGAGTGTGGAAAGATGGAATCCTTTCAGAAGGGCTGTTATTTTCTCCTCAAGGGTTTTCACTTAGCGGTTTTTTTGATGAGTCCGGTTTTTTAACCACAGGCTCACTAAAAAGTGATCGTGGGGAGAGCTACTATGGGGACTTTCAGGATGGTCAGTATCACGGCGAAGGGATTTTGGAAAGTGCCGAGGGCATTCTTTATATTGGGGAATTTAGAAATGGAATTAAGAGCGGACAAGGAATGTTAAAAGATCGCGAAGGCTCTTTGTTTGTTGGTCAATTTGAGAATGATTTACCCAGTGGACTGGGTACACAAACCGATGTATCCGGTTCAAGCTACTATGGTTCTTGGATCAATGGACTTATGCACGGCACAGGGAAACTTGATTTTGGAGACGGCAATTCATACTCTGGAACCTTTGAATACGGGCTCGCTGTAGATGGTATTTATTATTGGAAAGATGGTCGCACATCCCGGTCCTTTCAAGACTCTGCGGGAAATTGGCAAGATTTCCCCGGCGGTCGTGATTAAAACATTGAATGTTGCAATCTTATCGTTCCTTGAGATAAAAATAAAAGACTGTCTAAACGATGTCTGATTCTACTGATTTTTCTCTAAAACTCTGGGGTACTCGAGGTAGCATACCCTGTCCCGGACTTGGCACGATCAAGTATGGTGGGAATACCACTTGTTTTGAGATTACATGTGGTGATAAAAGAATTATCGTGGATGCGGGTACAGGCATTCGTCTGCTGGGTAAACAAATCATGATTGAAGAGGGTAATCTCTTAAACGCAGACCTTTTCTTTACTCACACGCACATGGATCATATCCAAGGGTTGCCCTTCTTTGCTCCTTTATACAATCCTAACAGCGATGTGCGCCTTCATGCTGGGCATCTCGATGGTATTACCTATGATTTGCAGGGCATTATCGGCACGATGTTGATGAAGGATCCTGTATTTCCTGTTCCTAGTTCTTTGATTGAAAAGGCATGTTCATTTAATGATTTTGAATGTGGGAAAGTCTTTGAATTAGAAGGAGGGGTTGTTTTGAAAACCGCTCCACTCAATCACCCCAATGGTGCTTGTGGCTATCGCATTGAATATGGTGGAAAAGTATTGGCAATTTGTACAGACACCGAACATTTTGAAGGCCGTTTAGATGATAATGTGCTCTTTTTAGCTGAAGGTGCAGATATTTTAATTTATGATTCAGCGTACACCGATGAGGAGTATCCGAATTTCAAAGGGTGGGGCCACTCCACTTGGCAGGAAGCGGTTAAAATTGCTAAAAAAGCATCGGTTAAACAAACTCTTCTTTTTCATCACGACCCCTCCCATGACGACGCCAAAATGGACCATATTGCAGAACTGGCCAAGAAAGAGTTGGCTTCAGTTCGCCCGGCCATTGAGGGCGAGATGATTACACTTTAATCGTTTTTGCGGATGCTTGGGGTTGCTCAACTCCAAGATCAATCTAAATATTCTTCGAAAAGTTTGCCCCCCTGGCCACTGTTTTTGATCACCTTACCGAGGGGGCTCTCGAGTAAATGAAGATCGCCTTGTCCTAGTATTTGGGCGTCCAGCCAATCCTGTGGTGCAACAATTACTTTACCCCTGCCATAGTGGCGAATTCTCGCTTCATTCAAAAACAGTTCTTCTCCTCGCAATGATCCGCTGCCGAGGACCTCGGCATTCAGGCTGCGGACTTCTCTACTATTTAACACAATATCACCCGAGCCCTCATGCCTGACATCAATGGTTTCAACTTTCAGATTATTTACCTGAAGGGTTCCAGTGGAGCTCATAAAAAGCTTTAAACTTTTACCCGAGATCTTGTTCAGGCTGGCATTGCAATTTTCCAGCAGAGTGAGTTCCTCCAATTCATTGACCGATACAAAAACTTCGATGGGAAAGGTTCTTTGAGCTGAGAGACGGAGGAGGGGGATTCTTTTCGAAACAGAAAAAGAATTATTTGCATCCAGAAATAGAGTCCGGTTCCTGACAAAAGCACTTACAGAATCGATGATTGAGGAATCCGCAAAATATTCAATTTGCCTGTTTCTTTTTCCAGGTTGAATGAAAATGGATAAGGCTCCTCGAGCTTCAATGCGATCGAAATGAAATGCCAGAATTCGTTTCGAATCAATCTTACCAAAGAGCTCAGGATTGATGGATAGGAAGGAAACCAAAAATATGAAAAGGCTTACCTTATTTCCTTTTATTACCATATTTTTTTCTCCTGCCGGTTACTCGCTTTGAGGTCATTTTGCCGTCTTTTAAAAAAGAAATTTGATCACGCAGCAAGGCAGCCTTTTCAAATTCAAGCTTTTTGACCGATTGGAGCATCTCTTTTTCGAGTTGTTTGATTAACTTTCTCACTTCTTGAGGGGAGTCCTTTTCGGAGACAAGTAGTTCATCCTCGCGCTTTTCTTCTCCTCTTAAACTTTCTTGAACCGGGCGGGAAACACTTTTCGGAGTGATTCCATGTTTTTCATTGTATGCCATTTGCTTTTCCCTGCGGTATTGGCAAACATCCCAGGCTGCCTGCAACGATTTAGTCATAACATCTGCATAAAAAATGACTCTTCCCAGTTCATGCCTGGCTGCCCGTCCCGCAGTTTGAATGAGGCTGGTCTCACTGCGCAGGAATCCCTCTTTATCGGCATCCAGTACAGCGACCAACTCAACTTCAGGCAGGTCCAGACCTTCCCTCAATAAGTTGACTCCAACAATAACATCATATTCTCCAGCACGCAGGTTGCGCAAAATCTCCACACGCTCGATGGCATCGACATCGGAATGGAGATATTCTACTTTAATATCCCGCTCCCTGAGGTATTCGGTGAGATCTTCAGACATCCGCTTGGTCAAGGTGGTTACCAAAGCCCGGTTTCCTCGTTGCACCACCCCTTTGATTTCTCCGATACAATCTTCAACCTGGCCAGATATGGGACGCTTTTCCATCTTGGGGTCGACTAATCCGGTGGGCCGAATGAGTTGCTCAGCAACTACGCTACTTTTTTCAAATTCGATTTTTCCTGGCGTAGCGGAGACAAAAATAGATTGACCGGTAATTTGATCAAATTCTTCTGGCTTTAATGGGCGGTTATCCAAGGCAGAAGGAAGGCGGAATCCATGCTCTACCAATTTCTTTTTGCGGGATAAATCACCGTGGTACATCCCTCCAATTTGAGGAATCGATACATGGCTTTCGTCGATGAAAAGCAAAAAGTCATCCGGGAAAAAATCGATCAGGCAAGATGGCCTTTGGCCAGGCTTTCGCTGGGATAGATGGCGAGAGTAATTTTCTATGCCGTTACAAAATCCAATCTCTCTCAACATCTCTAAGTCATATTCGGTACGCATTCGAATACGTTGGGCTTCCAGCAGTAAGTTGTCGTGTTCAAATTCAGAGACTCGGGCATTGAGTTCTTTTTCTATGGATTTACACGCTCTTTCAATCTTATCCCGGGTGGTTACATATTGACTGGCAGGATAAATTTTAAATTTTTCGTGAGAGGTAATGTTCGAGCCGGTAAAGGAATCAAATTCACAAAGACTTTCAATTTCATCTCCCCAAAATTCAATTCTTAAGGGGTGCTCTGAATAAGCAGGGAAAATATCAACGACATCACCCCGGACTCGGAATCTTCCCGCCCGCAAGTCGGTATCGTTTCTGATGTAAAGAGCTTCCACAAGTTTTAAGAGCAGTTCGTCTCTGGGTATTTCTGCACCTTGGGTTAATTCAATGGATAGGGCACGGAAATCATCGGGGGAGCCCAGTCCATAAATACAGGAGACACTCGCGATTACGATCACATCATTTCGGCTAATCAGAGAGCCTGTGGCAGCCAGTCGTAGGCGTTCAATCTCCTCATTAATGGAAGAATCTTTTTCTATGAAGGTATCCGTGGATGGAACATAAGCTTCCGGCTGATAATAATCATAATAGCTAACGAAGTATTCGACTGCGTTGTTTGGAAAGAAACTTTTAAACTCGGAGTACAATTGTGCCGCCAAGGTTTTATTATGGGAAATAATGAGAGCTGGCCTTTGTACCGCTTGAATAATATTGGCCATGGAAAATGTTTTCCCAGAGCCAGTAACTCCCAGAAGGGTTTGGTAGCGGTTTCCGCAATTAATCGACTGAACAAGCTTGTGAATTGCGTCGGGTTGATCCCCTTGAGGGGCGTAGTCAGAACATAGTTCGAAGTTCACTCCTGTAAGGAACCTGATTTTGGATAATATGCAGTTTCCCCCTCGCTTTTACCAATAATGGCAGCCGCACAGCTATCTCCTAGGACATTAATCATTGTACGCGACATATCCAAGACTCGGTCAATGACGAAGATCATTCCGATACCCAAAGAGATTGCCTGCTCATCGAAGCCCACGGCTTGTAAAATGACCAAAATGGCGACTAAACTGGCCGAGGGTATACCCGCAACCCCAACCGAGGTAAGCAAGGCGAGCAGAACGACAGAAACTTGAGTGACCCAGCCCATTTCGATGCCGAAAAATTGAGCCAAAAAAACAACCACGATGCATTCAAACAGAGCGGTTCCGTCCATGTTTAAGGTAGCTCCCAGTGGAAGGGTGAAACTACTTATTTTTTTGGAAACCCCAACATTGTTTTGAGTGCATTTCATGGTTACTGGAAGGGTTGCAGAGGAAGATGCCGTGGAAAATGCGGTAAGCAGGGCAGGGGTCATGGCACGGTAATGGTCCCAAAAACGGATTCCTCCCAATACTTTTAGTAACAAAGGTAGGATGACGAGTGCATGCACGGAAAGGGCAAGAAAGACAGTAAGAGCAAATCCGCCCATCAGCCAAAAGGTATCCAAGCCACTTTTGGCAATGGTTGGGGTCACTAAACCAAAGATGCCCAGAGGGGCAAAGGTTAAAATAAAGTTCGTAATTTTAAGAGTGATTTCCTGTAATCCTTGCCAAAAGAGCAGGTTTGTTTTGCCTAAATCGGAATTTAACCTGCCTAGAAAGAATCCAAAAAGAAGTCCAAAACTGATCAGCCCTAGCAACTGTCCTTCGACAGCAGCCGAAAATAAGTTTGGCGGAACCATGCGGTGAAAGATTTGAGCGAGGTTTGACCAGCCTTCATCGGCGGTCTCAATGGCCTTGTTTAGGGTTTGATTGCTTACGCCTTCTTGGGAGGCAAGTAGTTTTTCTTGAATGGCTGGATCAATCAATCCTGGTTCCAATAAGTTTACGCAAAGCAAGCCAACAACAACTGCGAGCAAACCTGTAAAAGAGTAAAGAGCAATCGTTTTGATACCTAGTCGGCCAAAGTCACGATCGTTGGATATTTGAGATACTCCACAAACGATGGAAGTAAAAACAAGGGGAATCACAATCATCTTGAGTCCGTTAAGAAAAAGCTTACCCACAAATTCACAGCATGAAATGAAACGATCGCTCCAGGATTGGGCAAGGTCTTGGCCTTCGTCAGACAAATTAATCAAGATTCCAACAACGAAGGATAGGATCAAGGAAAGGAAGATTTTTTTGTGAAGGGACATGGGAGGAAGAGAAAGGAATAAAGATTAGGCTATCTAAACAGGCAACGGTATGAAAGAAACAATTCAAAAAATGCACCTATTTCTTCTCGGCAAGGAGGTAAACGATTCATGTGCTTCGAAAACTCTTAGCAGAAGTTCACGGATTCCAATGCACTTGGCTTTGCATAGGGAACCAGACCAGAAAAATAAACAACTTTCCCTAATACCTGACTAAAAAACCTTCAGAGCACCGCACAATTCCGACGGGTTTATTCGACTCCTGATAAGAAAAGGTTCAACCACTCGAGCGCATTACATAGGTAGAGCAGGTTCTAAGGGAACCTTTATTCAAAACTTCTAGGTGGATTGAACCAAGGACCCGCTAGGGTTCTACAAATCTTAAGCGGAAAATCTCGATGAGGCTTTTGACCAATCGACAACCTTCCAAAAAGCAGAAACATAATCCGGTCTTCTATTTTGGTAGTTCAGGTAGTACGCATGTTCCCAAACATCAAGTCCAATCAAGGGGGTTCCAGTTTCATCTACAATTCCACTCATCCACGGACTGTCTTGGTTTGGAGTCGATGTAATGGAAAGGGAACCATCCTCCTTTTGGATCAACCAGGCCCAACCTGAACCAAAACGGGTCAGGGCCGCTTCAGAAAATTTCTGCTGGAAACTTTCCAAGCTTCCAAATGCAGAATCGATTGCATGACTAAGAGTCTCATCGGGGCTACCTCCACCTTGGGGGCTCAATGAATTCCAAAAGAAAGTATGATTGGCATGACCTCCACCATTGTTTTGAACGGCCGACCTTATGGACTGTGGAATTTTCGATAAATCTGCGATCAGATCTTGAACCTCCAAACCAGACAATTCCGGATGATCGGCCAAGGCCGCATTCAATTTATCCACATAGGTCTGGTGATGTTTGCCATGGTGGATTTCCATGGTCCGAGCGTCAAAATGAGGTTCAAGGGCGTTAGGTGAGTAGGGTAGGGGTGGGAGTTGGTACGACATGATAAATTTAAATTAACAGGAATGGGTTATGGCCTTCTATAACAAGTAAGAAACTTATTTTAGGTCAAGCAGAGACTTGGTTACGTTGATGTTGAAAGAAGGCTTGAAGGATCCCTTCGCAGGGTTGGGCAAGAATCCCCTCAATCACTTCGGGTTTATGATTGGATCTCTCGAGCTGATGCAGGCTCGTAGCTCCTCCCATACATCCCATCTTGGGGTCTTTAAGGCCGAAGTAAACCTTGGTTAACCTTGAAATGATCGTCGCTCCCGAGCACATGGGGCAGGGTTCTTTCGTTACATAAAGTTCGCACTGATTGAGCCTCCAGTCCCCAATTTTTTTGGCGGCCATGGTAATGGCGATCATTTCCGCATGGGCGGTTGGGTCCGTCTGGGTTCTCGTTTGGTTGTAGGCAGAAGAGATAATTTCATCATCGCGGACGATGACCGCACCAATGGGAACCTCATCTGCATGCCAAGCGTCGATAGCCAAGTTGTATGCATGACTCATAAAAAACTCAGGGTCTTTTTTGAGGGCCGAAGGGTGAATTTTTTCAAAAGGGCAATGGAACATGAAACTGAGGAGGTTGTAAGAAAAGGATGGGTGGTTAAAGTTTTGTTCTATGCTTGTATGCAACTGGTCATATTGATTTAATAAGCTTTTTATGCCTAATCAAGATGTAGTAGAAGTCGAAGGGAAAATAACTGCGGTTCTTCCCAGTACCATGTTTCGTGCCGAGCTCAAAAATGGCCACAAAGTTTTAGCTCATATTTCCGGAAAGCTGAGAAAGCATTTTATCAAGATCACTGTGGGTGACATTGTTAAAATGGAAATGAGTCCAAATGATTTGGAAAAAGCCCGTATCGTGTATCGGTTGAAAAATGCTGAAGTCAATCGCAATGCTCCGATTCGTAGCTTTGGCCCCCGCAATAAGGGCAAAAGATAGTATCTGCACTCTTTTTAATCTTTATGAATATCATACAATCTATCGGAAGAACTCCTCTAATCGAGTTGGAAAAATGCAACCAAGGAACGCCTGCGAAATTATTTCTAAAATCAGAATTTTTTAATCCTTTGGCCAGTGTCAAGGATCGCATAGGGGCGGCTATGATTGAAGCTGCCGAACTGGATGGATCGCTTAAGCCAGACAGTGTGGTGATTGAGCCAACTTCAGGAAACACGGGAATTGCATTGGCCTTTGTTTGTGCGGCCAAGGGTTACAAGTGTATTCTCACGATGCCCGAAACGATGTCCAAGGAAAGGCGGATCCTGTTACGTCTGCTTGGTGCAGACATTGTTTTGACTCCAGGTCCAAAGGGCATGGGAGGGGCGATTGCACGGGCCAATCAAATACTTGACGAGTATGGTGATAGAGGATTTATGCCTCAACAATTCAACAATCCTGCAAATCCAGCGATCCATAGAAAAACCACTGCTGAAGAGATTTGGTCTTCCTTAGAAGGTCAAGTCGATTGCCTCGTAGCTGGAGTTGGCACTGGGGGGACCATTACTGGCGTTTCCGAAGTCATTAAGGAGAGAAACCCTGACATGGTAACCGTCGCGGTTGAACCTGCAGAGAGTCCGGTGATTACCCAGACCAGGAACGGAGATGAAGTCAAACCTGGACCTCATAAAATCCAAGGCATCGGGGCCGGCTTTGTTCCGAAAAATCTGAATTTAGGTATTGTGGATGATGTCGAACTTGTATCCAGCGAGGAAGCCTTTGATATGGCTCGAAAAGTGAGCCTTGAAGAAGGCATCCTGGCAGGTATCTCAACAGGGGCTACCATTGCCGCTGCATTGAGGGTGGCTCACCGTCCGGAAATG
>Ga0181568_10001192_pt1 | contig 23934 bp, 30 predicted proteins | sample 101ome_20_FD_133758 | JGI IMG/M metagenome (GOLD analysis project Ga0181568, IMG submission 133758) | Coastal salt marsh microbial communities from the Groves Creek Marsh, Skidaway Island, Georgia - 101404AT metaG (megahit assembly) | ecosystem: Environmental > Aquatic > Marine > Intertidal...
CACACACGTCACCCCAGATGTCTTAATGAATATGTAAAACTTCCCGCGGCTGAGCTTGTATAAGTGATACTCACCACGTTTCCTGATTGGCTTGCTGATAAAACTAAACCAGAGTTGTTATTCTCAATAAAGTCATAATAAAGCCAAGACTTCCAGTACTGTCGCCTGGATCTTCTGCCGCAACCACTGTCATTGTTCCTGTTCGTACCACAGCATTTGATCCGTCTTTAAATGTGTAACGTAAATCAAATCCTTCTGTCACATTTATATTCACAGTGGTAATGGTTGTATCGGTTGCTGTTTCATTAATTGTAGCAATTTGCCCGGCTTTACGCACATAACTGCCAAACTTAATACGTTCGCCCTTGTCAATAGCAAAAACTTTTTTGTCGTTTGTGTCAATTCGAGCTAGAACAGCATTTTGCGATTCGCTTCTTTCGAACATATCGCCTACACTACAGTTATTATCAGAAGCAATTTCAATAATATTACTTACAGGAGCACCATCACCTCCACCGAAGTTTGTTGCCACGTCAAGGAATATGTTGCAGGCACTCACGTTATTACTAACGTCTGCAATTTTAATACCTTCAAATGCAATCTCATCAAAAAGGTTCTGTACCACTCTGAATCCAACTGGGCCGCCGGCTACAACTGTGCCTTGTCCAAGTAATACACCTTGATAAAGTGTTTTGAATTGACTATTTTGTACAGTGATACCTTGTATTTGTTCGTCGGCATCAAATGCATAAGTCCAGTTACTAAATTTACAACTTGTAAAATTAACCTGTTTAGTAATCAATGCACTGGTGCTATCAAATCTCACAGCCGCTAAATCTGCTGTGGCACTTGTAAGATCGGTACGAGCTAGCGGACCCTTAAAGTTACAACTGTCGAAGAGAACTTGCTCTGCGTCTTCAATTAACACTCCATCTGTCTGTTCTGCAGATTCAAATGTAATACCATAAACTTCAATGTTTTGAGGTGCTGTTGCGCTATTATCACCAATTGCCGCGCCAGTTTGTTGTAAACTATCAGCAGTCCTTGCAATGTAGTCTCCCACAGTACTATCAGCACTAACGTCCAGTTTAATAATAGTGCTTTCAGCACCTTCCCCATAAAGTTTAGCAAACGGAGGAATGTTAATAGAATCGGTGATGCGATATGTGCCAGCAGGGAAGAATAAACTACGGCGGATAGTTGTCTGGGTTTCGCGGCAGAACAATTGATTCAATGCTCTGTTAATTGCTACTGTATCATCGGTACTTCCATCACCTACTGCACCAAAGTCAATTACGCTTGCAAAATCATCGAGCTTTCTTTGGAGTGTGCGTTGCACTGGATCGCCAAGCGTTGGTCCTGTTTGAACCGTGTAACCAGCCGCTTCACCTTTGTATGTATAATTGTCTGCAATGTTTAGAATATCTGAATATTCAGTAAGTATTTCTGTGTTACCTACAGCAGGAGCACCCTCTGTGAGTGTGCCGTTACCAATGTAAAGTCGACGCTGATCAATTACCCAACCAAACTCTGCGCCAGCCAGTTGAGGCAAATTTTCACTCAAACCTTTACGATGAGTGATCTGTGAAATCTGAACTATAGCCATCTAAATTTATCTCCGATAGCGTATTTATGTGTTTGTGTAGTATAGTTCAACTCGTTTCCACCACTCCTGTCTCCAGTTTTCAAACTCGTCGCCTTCGATTACAAACTCTTGATACTGTGGCTCACCTGTGATAAGTCCTGCTTCGTCCATTTCGGGTTTTACACACATCAACACAACGCCTTTGCGAATGCTAGTGCCGTAGACTTCATTGTGTGCTTCTGCGTAGGCACACAGTTGCAGTTTGTAGTCTTCAATCCACTCTTCTTTTTTGGGCTTGTTGCTCTGTTTAAAGTCCAGTATGCTCTGCTCACCTTTATGCACACCTACGCAATCAGTGGTGCCGGCGTACACGTCAGGAAAGTACAGTGGTACTTCAACACCCCAGTACTCGTCTACGTTGCACAAACCTTCACGAATAACAGTTTCTGCCATCATATGACTTGCCCAACTAAATGGATTACTACCTCTTGGTTTTATTTCTCCATCCAACACATAGTGTTCAAGATAGCTGTGCATCCTTGTACCACGGCTTGCGGCTTCTGTAGTGATCTGTTGCGCACGTTGATGTCCAACACGACGTTTCCAGTTCTCTAGTGCAATCTTTTTCTCCTCAGGTTTGGTTTTGTCCAAGATTGTTGTAACACTAGGAACTGGATTTCCGTCCGGTGTGTTGTAATGACGTTTGCCGTTGATGTTTGTTCGTGAAAGTTTGTGATATTGGAATTTTTCAATCATTTATGTATTATACAGTAAAAACTTTCTTGCCTTTAATATTCGGTGAAATAGCAATTAAATCACGGTTTTCTAAATTAGGACAGAATTTGCATTGTGGGAGTACATTGTCAATTTTAGCAAAAAATTCTAGTCCCCGGTTATCCCAATCTTGCATAGTCAAAGGAGCATATTGCCCTATTAGGTTTTTGTCTTCTGCACTAATGTCCAAATCATGTTGTGTCAAAAATTCAGGAAACAAAGCAACAGGCCCACATTTGTAAACTTTTCCATTCACAATGTGGTAATTCTTGTTGTTAGCCTGTCCGCAATGACGATGTGCATCCTCTGGCTTGTTGTTTCTTAATGTTAAATTACCTGCTTGGTTTCGATACACTGCCGCTGGTTCAAATTTATCCTGTATCCACACACGCACCTGCACACCATTTTTGTCTACCCAAGAGTAATCACAAAAATCTTCATTTAAGGCGTCTCTTTCGTGGTGCATAAAACTGGCAATTTGATCAAAAAGTTCTTCTAATGGACTTGCGTTGTGCCAACTTATACCTATCCAATTTGGCCACCCATTGTATAAATTGTGTTGAAAAGCAAATTCTTCTGTGAATAAATCATACACATTTTTTCTTTTGTTCAGCAAGGTACCGTTTGTAAGGGTTTGACATTGTCGTTGCCAGTTTGTGCTCACACCGGTTATCCAGTCATTCAATGAAGGATTAAGAAACGGTTCTCCCCCAAGGATGGTCATTTGCGGTGCGAATAATTTTGTTGCCCAGAATTCAATTTGTGTTCGCAACGTGTTATAATCTTGCCAGCCTTTAAAATTATAATTGTTAAAACGATTGCAATTCTGACAGGTTAGATTACAGGTGTTGTTGATATAAAATTCAAGTTTTGGCAGTGCCAGTCGGCCATCATCGGCTATTGTTTGCATGTATTAGTTATTTTAGGTTCGTTGGTAAGGCTCGATTTGCCATCTTCTTGACAACATCTTGTGCTTGTGTCACTGTCATAGTGTCGCTTACTTTCGTTGTTTGACCTGCACCTGCAAAAACTACTTCTTCGTCAGTTACATTGACTATGATGTTTTTGAGTGGTGGTTGTTGCGCTAGATTTCGTAGCTCGTTGTCTGTAATATTCAACCCCATGTCTTTTGCCAGACCGAGAAAGGTTGGAATACTTACAGTTTTTTGGGTGTTTGAATCGTCGGCACTGCCAAGCAGGAATTCGCTGAGAGCGTAAAGTTTTTGTGCTTCAACATCGGCGAATTCCCAAAGGCGCATTTATCTACGAGCTCGACCCAAGCTCGCCTCTAGATCTGATTGTGTGTCATCGTCCGCATCAGCATCCATATCAACATCCATTTCAGCATCAGCAGTGTCGCCATCTACATCCATAGACATGTCTACGTCCATTTCGTCTTCACCAGGTACAACTGGCTCTTGCCCGGTTAAGATACCCTGTGCTGACTCAAGTTGTGATTTTGCATTTTGCAGTGCTTCTACTAAGCCTTCAAGACTTGTGGTTGCTTGCTCACGGTAGCTCTGTGCTTGACTAGTACCAATCTCATTGCGAATACTTTCAACTAAGGCAGGCAGATCTTTGTATTCCATTTCCGTAATATCTTCAATCATTCCTTGCACACGATCAACCATGTCCTGAGCCGCAAGCACAACCTGTGCTTGTTGAACTTCTGCTTCCATTACAGGTACCGTGTTTACTGTTGGCTTACTGCCGTGAAGCCAAGACTCAAGAGCTTGTTCTAGAAAAATAGCTCGTAAGTAAGATGGATTTTTTTCGCTTGTGTGCAAACCTTTTGTAGAACGTGCTTCTTCTACTACTCCCTTTACCTTTTTAAGCATCGCCAGTGCTTGCTCTTGGGTAAGGGTGCTTACATCAATTTTCTTTTCAAAATAGCTTTCCAAAACTTTCTGTGATTTTTGTAAACTACTTGATTCCAAGTCTTGAAGTTTCATTATTGAATCCCTTTTGTTGCCAGTATTTAGCCAAATTAACACATTTATCCAATTGTTTCTTGATTAGCACTGCTTGACTTTTGCTGTTGTAGAGTCGGTCAAATAAAACGCCTTTTTGAAAACTATCTGTTGATCCTTTAATGCAATTAACAAAATGAACAATTTCCATTTGTTTGTAGCCAAGTTGTTTATCACATTCGATAATGCTGTGCTTGAGATTGTGTATTTTATACTTGTCAAAGATGCACCAACTGAGTGCGTTCTTTGTGTTGTTTAGTACAACCTGTTCTACCTTATTCTTATAAACAACGCATTCTTCAGAATGCTTTACAATGGTGTATTCGCCAAATACACTGATACTGTTGCCAGCATCGATGATAGCATTGGGATTGTCAATGAGATGTTTTTGTGCTAGCCTTGCAAGTGCGTCTGCGGCTTTCTTTTTGTTTTTTATAGAACGTAGTTTGCGAGAAGCCATCCTATTACTCCTACCAGTGTGAGTATTATTCCGCCGCCCCATTGCATAACTTGATCATTGCGTCTTGTGGTTAATTTGTGTACGCAGTTATGCACTTCGTCTACTACTTCTTCAATTTTGGTGATCTTTTCGTCCAACGTTTCAAGTTTTGCTTCCATAAACTTGTAACGTTCGGCACACAGCTCAACGTGGCTTTCGAGGCTCTTCTTTTCTATTGCTGTGGTTTCAACCATGTTATTCCTTCCAATGATGTATTTATTTTACACAACGCCGAAGGATATGTTAGCACTTATACCCTCAGTGATGAGATATGGGTGAAAGAAGCCGTCTTTGTAGGTTTCGTTAAGCCCTACAATCATTGGTACACCTTCGCAATCGCTTTTGAGTATGCCCACTGGATCGTTGTCCTTCCAAAATATTGCTTCCTGTTCGGTTTCAAATTGAAAACACCATACCTTTTGATCCTCAATGTAAAATGTTGTAACAGGTGTAATGTTCATTGGTTGGCAACGTAAACTAATACACTGCAATATGGTTTCAAAGTTGCGTTGTTGGTTGCGTTGATAGTTCCAATCTGCGTCGCTTAGTTCACTGTTACGTCGATAACTTTTTACACCAGTTGGTGTTATATCAAATTGTGTTATTACTTCTACACCACTGCTCATAAGATGTCTCTGTTTTGCATCAAACAAACGACGGTAAACTGTTTTGCCGCCGTCTGGTGATTCATATATGTATTTAGGCGTCGGCAACCTTAAGTTTCCATGCTACTGTTACACGAAGTTCTGTGCAATGACGGCTTGGTTCCATACCAGCATGTAGTATCGTGCTATCAAACATCACTGCTGTGTTCGGCGTTGGGTATTGTTGACGTATTTCCAATCCGTCTTTGTCAAACCACACAGTATTTCCGCCCCAAACTGGATTCCAAATTTTGTTTGCGTAGTAAAGTACAGTAAAGTATTTGCCTTCTGGAGCATCAACTACGTCCTGATGTAAACTACCACAGAGTCCTGTGGTTTGTCCATTGGCATACACCCTGCTGAGTTCAAACTTTTTGCCGGTATCAGATTCAATTTGTTTTAATAGTGTGTCGGTGAACAACGGATCATCGTCGAGGTCCAGCATCCAAAAGCCAAGCCCACTGCTAACACTACGCTGTCCAAAGTGCCAACCTTTTGCATATCTTGTTTTTACAAACACTTCCTCGGCTTGCTCTGCACTTAGCCAATTATCTGCTACATCAATCTCAATCATTTTTTACCTCTACAATTTTGCTGTTTGCCGCTACCACATAACGGTTTTTGCCTTCTTCGCTGGTGTATGGAAGTTGGCTGTGGTATATGAAACTGGGAAATACCAATAACAAGCCATCCTTATTGTTGATGTCAATACTGCTTTTTGCAGTCATCCACATTGTGCCCATGTCAAAGTAACTGCTGTTCAAAGCATTGTAAAATCTTGTAAGACCGTTTTTGGTTTCGTTGTCGCTGTCGCCTACATCAATATAGTAGATGCAACTCCAACTGCTGTTACCATGTATGTGCTTGTCATGATGAGCACCAGGACGGCAAATGTGGCACCAACTTTCGTGGACTTTTACAGCAAGTTGCATACCTGCGTCCCACTTGCCTTCATTGGCCTTGCTGGCACTTTTCCATATACTTTGGTTTACAAAATTAGCCAGGGCTGTTACACTGGAATCTTCAAGATTAAGAAAGTTAAAAGCACTCTCATACAGCCCATGTTTTGCACCCGGAGCAACTCCACTGGTGCTGTTGTTCTGCTCAAGTAGATGGCAAATTTCTTTCAGTCGGTCTTTGTGTTTGTCAGCATCTTCCCATTCAAAGCCATAAAAAGGGACGCTGAATTCATTGATTTCTAACATGACCTTATTTAATCCATAAAAAAACCCCAGTTAAGAAAACTAGGGTTTTTACGGTATAAGTTATTAAAACTTATGATAGTGCTAGTTTGAAGCCTTCGTCTGTAGCCTGTGAACCAGATACGTCAACGCTGTTTGAACCAACACTTGAACCAAGACCAGTAATAGCCTGAGTAAGTGTAGTATTTGTGTAAGCACCCTGTGGATAAACAGCTAGGCTGATTTGTCCAGTAGTATCGTCTTCAACTTGGTAAACTGCAACTGTAGCAGTCTGTTGAATTTCACGAAGGATAGCTTCAACAGCTTCACCTGCGTCTAGTTCGTTCTGAAGGTCAATTGCTTGGTTTGAACCATTTTCAACTACTAGAGCGAAAAAGTCAAGAGCTGGACCTGCTGAGTTAACAAGAGCGTCTGCTGTTAGAGCTCCACTTGGATGTCCGTTACCAGTATCCATATGCATAACTTGTTGTGCATCACCGTTTGAGCGAGTAAAACTTGCCATTTTTAATATCTCCTAATATAGTAGGACTTGTTGTCCTTACTTTTATTTATACCAAAATGCAAATATCGGATGGTACCTAACGGATAATAGTGTTTAGCTTTTCAAAGAAATCGCTCTGTATGCCTACTTCACGCATGTTGAATCTTAGACGTTTGAGCACGGTTTGTTTGTCAGATGCACTTAGAAACTTCCATCTACTGATTTGACGTCTAAGAGTTTTAAGTTGATCGGGAATAAAGTCTGTAAAACGATTCTGCAGAATGATCATCATGCGACTAAAATCGTCATTGTTGAATCTCTTTTGCGCAATGTAGCCAAGATTCCTACGCAAGATTAGATCTGGTATTGAAATTACTGTATCAGTTTTCTTAGTGAGATCCGGAAAGCGATCAGCGTGATGTGTAAGCACAATTAAGTTATACAAGTCAGGCATACTAGTGCGAAAGCCTGCAAAATCTCTATGACGTAAAATTTGTTCGCTGTAGTTTGCGGCTGCCTTTGGATCTACATTTGCTAGAACCTGTAACACAAGTAGATGTTCAAATAATTTTTCAACAAGAGCTTCGACTGACTTACCATTTGTTTGGCTTAATCTACGATACAATCTGCTTTCGTCAAGTTCTTGTAAAAATTTCATTAAAGTTCCGGATTGTTTTTAGCAAAGTTTGCTTGGCTGAAACGCATTCTATCCACAAACTTGAGATCCTGTCCTACATAGCCTTCGTGCCCAGGCTCGTCGTCAATGCTTGCTTCAATCTCGTGTGCGTTTTGATCTAATTGGCGTATCATATCATTCTTAACAGCACTGAGCAGTAGGAAGGTGTTTACCAGTGCCGCTGTTCCTTGGCTGTTTTCTTTCATCCACTCAATCATGCGTGGTGCTTGTGTGGGCACTTTTTCGCTAACCCAATCAACAAAGCCCTTGATCATGTTATCGTAATTTCCAGCACGAACTTTGGTGTTAATATATTGCTTGAACAGTTTAGGGAAATTGCTGATGCGTCTGTTGCGCAACTCACTAGGGTTGAACAGTGCATCAATTTGTGAACCATACTTGCTTTTTAACTGCTTGAGTTGTGAAATATTCTTCTCGTCAAGTTGTACGCCAGCCACACTGTCTTTGATGTTTTGATCAGCAACAAACAAATCAGGTATATCAGAAACTGTTGCACCACTTACGGGTTCGACGTCAGCACCTGGTGCATCTAACTTGCTGTGAATAACAAGACCAAACGTGCTACCGGCAATACGCTTGCCAAGATCACTGTTTGCATCCACACTGTACTTCACAGTGTTTGGTTCAAATACGAGTTTGCCGTCCTGCTCTGCATAAGGCTTTTGTGGATGGAACAGCAGGTCTGCTTGTAGGTATCCTTTGAGATTCTTGGGTGTCGCCTTTTCTAGCACAGGCCAAAGATCAGCATACAGTTGTGCTAGTTCTTCTCTACCGCCACCTTTACGTTGTGCCAGTACATCAGCCATTTGCTTGGGACTGGTTGCCAGTCCAACACCGCCTGCTTTTAGGAATCCGCCTTTGTCCGTGAGTACAAATTCACCTTTGGGGTTGCGTCCAAATATAATTGCTGGCTTGCCGTCCCACTTTACTGTTGCTGTTGTGGGCTGTTGTGCTGTACGCTCAAGTCCTTGTATAGCAGTATCAATACCTGCACTACCACGATCAAACACTAGGTCTTCTGGATGTTCTATGCGCACACCTTCCTCCAGTATGTCGCTTTCGACGATAACTTGGTAACCCTGATTGACAACTCTGTCTCTCAGTCTAGCTAACCAGTGTACACTATTTGGATCCTCTGTGTCAACCGTTTCTTCAAGAGTGATGCCTTGCTTTGCGGCATAGTCACGGAAGTCTGCTAACTTAGCATCTCGTTTAGGATCTTTTTTAAGAGCGGCTAATATTTTTTCAACACTGCCCAATGGTGTTCTGTCTGTGGCACCCGGTATAAACAGTTTTGCAACTTCGTCTGGATTGTCAGTGACCAGCTCGTTGGTAGCTCTGTTAACCAATCCAACGTTTTGATTGATCTTGTAACCCATGCTTTTTGCAATGCTTGCTAACAGTATAGCTCGTGTCACACCTTTGAACTTGCTGTCGTCATCCTGTGTCAGGTACCATTTCTGAAAGTCAGGCTTTTGTAAAAACATAAAGTCTGTTTGTACATAGCCATTATCAGGACGTCCAGCAATAGGTGTTTTAAGATGAATATTAATTCCAGTAGCAGAAACCCATTCTTTTGGATCTAGTCCGTGGCTGGTTGCCCACTGTTCCAGTTTTGCTCTAAACTGACCTTTGTCTATTTTGTTTGCATCTACTGCTAGATCCAAATCACCTGACGTAGGTGTCTTGCCCGTACTTCCTAGCATGTTGTTAAGCAATTCAAGTCCAGTTAGTTGTTCTAGCCAGTCTACCGTGGGTTTTACATCTGTTTGATTGATACGTTGGGTAACAGGCTTACCCTCAGCGTCTTTGAATTCATTGCCGCCTTCATTCACAATCATACATTAATGCCCAAGGCCGCAAGAAACTCTCGTGGACCTACTTGCCTAATAAAATTGGCCATTTGTTTTTGCTGTTGAGGTGTTATACCTAGTCCGTCGGCAATTGCCTTCTGCACTGACGCTGGATCGGATTGTAATGGTTCTTGTTGTGCTTGTGCTTGTGTGCCTTGCGCCGCTTGTTTTGCGGCTTTTTGTTTTTGTTTTTGTTTTATTGTGGGCGGCTTACCAAGTGCCTTGGCAGCGATCATTGTGGACATTAAACTTTTAAAATATGCTTTTACTGTGTTTGGTCGATTTCTGTTTGAAACAATAGTCGACATAACTGCTTTTATCCTGCCGGCCTCAACGTTGTCAACATCGACGTCGTTGATGTTAAAACCAATTATTTGCTGAACAAAGTTGTTTAATACCCTTGTATATTCGTTTGCTTCTATTTCGCCCGACTCACCGGCGGCTACTTTTGCCTGTGTATACTGTCCTACCTGTTGTGCAAATGTGGTATACAGTTGATCTGCAAGAGCTTGCATATTGCGATCTTTTTCAATTTGAGCGGCACGTTGAGTTATTGGCATTTTACTGAGTGAGCCTGTTCCGCTGGGATCACTTTGTTGTAGTGCGCGAATGTAGTCTAAGAAACCTACTTCGTTTAAAATTTGATCATGTCTCATCTGTGCGTCTCACCGATCTAAAAAACTTGCGAGGGTCTTTTGTGCGAATTGCATTTAACAGTTTTCTTTGAAGATTTTCTGCCTGATCAGCGTCATACATTTCTTCTATTTGTTCAATTAATCGAATAGCACTTGATATAACATTATCGGCTCTACTTTCAACAATGTACTTGCGTTCCCGTTGAACACTGTAACGCTCATTGTAGATAGTATCCAATTCCTCAAGAATACTGCGAGTTTTCTTTTGCATTTCAATATAAATCTCTTTTTGATATTTATGGCAATCAGTAAACAAAATTATACTTTGTTGTTACCCAATAGTAAATACCAAAAGGCACAAATAGGCACACATTATGGCAAACGAAATAGAACAGATACAGAGTTTATTAGATGAATTTAGGCGACCAGTACCAAACGGTGAACAATATCAAGATAGACTTGCTGAAGAGTTTGAAATCATACTACAGCAACGTTTCACAGACTACTTCTTAAAGATACGCAAAATATTGGACCTCAATGAGGACATACCACACATGACCCGCGGTAGTGCGGGTAGCAGTTTGGTGTGCTATCTCATGGGTATAACGGATGTGGATCCAATAGAGTGGAAGATTCCATTGGCACGTTTCTTAAATCCACACAGGGACGACTTACCTGACGTGGACATTGACGTACCGCATCACAAACAAGAACTAGCAATGCAACGGGTGTTTGACACTTGGCCCAATCAAAGTGCTAGGATATCAAACTATGTGTTATATAGAGAAAAGAGTGCAAAAAGGGAAGCGGCAAAACGTTTGGGTGCAAAAGGACGCTTGCCCAGAGATATAGACTATGAAAAACTGGGTGTGGATGTTAAAGAAGCAACCCGCATAGAACGTAAACTGCTAGGCAAGAAGCGTTGCATCAGCAAACACTGCGGTGGTGTACTAGTATTTGACAGGGCACTTCCTAAGAGCTTGTTCCGTGAAGACAACCTAATACTGTTGGACAAAAACGAAGTAGAGGATTTGGAACACCTGAAAGTGGACATACTAGCCAACAGAGGACTCAGCCAACTGCTAGAAATAGATCCCAATACTCCACTGCATGAATATCCTAAACAGGATGATGCCACTGCTGACTTGCTATGCCGCGGTGATGTACTGGGTGTTACACAAGGCGAAAGTCCTACAATGAAAAGATTATTCCGTGCCTTGCAACCCACAGGTGTAGAGGACTGTGTGTTTGCCAGTGCATTGGTGCGTCCTGTTGCCATGGAAGGCAGACGCAAAGCAAGTTGGTTCCGCGATTGGACAGAAGAAGGCATCAAGAAAAACGCCATTGTGTATGAGGATGATGCTATAGACAAAATTATGAAACTGATTGGCATAAGTCCATACGAAGCAGACATGTATCGCAGAGCGTTTGCCAAAAAGAATGAAGAAAAGATGATGGAGTTCATGGGCAGGCTAGGTGATCATCCTGACAAGTATGACATCTATGATCAAATGCAAACACTATCAGGCTTTGGCTTGTGTAGAGCACACGCTGTAAACTTGGGCAGGCTCATATGGGCACTGGCATATCACAAGGTACACAATCCTAAACAGTTTTGGCGTGCCTGCTTGATGCACTGTCAAGGCAGTTATGCACGTTGGGTGTATCGCAATGAAGCAAAACGTGCTGGCTGGGACTTGCGTGACCTAGGCTTTGACAACTGGGTAACTGAAGATCCTGTACAAAGTTTCCTAGACAAGGGTGCTTGGAACAGCCCTGGCTTTTTACCAGGCATGGGCTTGCAAAAACTTTACTTGGATAAGTTTCAGTTTGCTGGCATAGTTGCAAACAGCAGAGTGTTCAAGTGCGATGCTAAAAGTTACATACATTTTATCACACTTGGTGTAGGCGAAGGCAAGTATGTAGACATAGTTGTGGACAAACCTGTAAAGTATTCAAATGGCAGTGTGGTGTTGGGTGAAGGAGAACTGCATCACAAGGACAACAGCGAATACCTAAAGGTAAAACGCAAAAGTGTTAAGGTTATGCCTATAACAGACTATGTTACTTGTTAGCCTTGAGTCCTGCTAGCATCTGCTTGAGCTTGGTGCTTTCAACATCTGCTCGTATCTTTCCTGGTTCATTTTCAACTGCGGCACTGTCTTCCTCGCCAGTCATAGTGCTCTTGCTCTTGATGCTTTCATAGATACTACTGCTACGCTTCTTGAACTCTTGGTAATCTTGATCTTCGCCTAAGTCACGAATACGCAGGCTCTCCATGTCAAACTCCAAGTCTACCTTTTGCCCTACACCCGAACTTGAACGTGTCTTCATTGCTTGTATCTGATAGCGTCCGCGCTCACGCATTGCTCTGCTTGTAAAGATACCAAACACGTTGTCAGCAGTGTTGATCTTGGATATACCGCCTGCAATGTGGCTGTGATCAAACTCAATTTCTTCTACTGCACTACGGTTCAACTGCGATGCTGTTACAAACAGTATGTTCATTTCCCTAGCCAAGTTGCGTAGTTCTTCTGAAACATACTTGTCTTTTACAAACTGATCATTTGGGCTTACCTTTGCACTCACCGGCATCAACAAGTCCAAGTAGTCAACACACATAAAGTCAATACCGCGTCCAGTTTTAATTTGTAACTCTTTGCAGAATGCACGAACATCATTTACGTTGCTCTGTGCTGGCATGTATTTGATCTGCAGGTTACCGGCTTTCTTCTTCATCATCTTGACTTTCATTTCCACAGTGTCAAGATCCTTAAACAGTTGCTTTGCGGCTGTGTTAGTCAGCATACTGTCAATACGCATAGCAGTCAAGCCTTCACTGAGTTCTAGCGTAATGTACGCACCGTTAAGTCCTGCTTCCAACCAATTCACAGCCAAGTTCTGCATGAACAAACTCTTACCCGAACCTGATCCACCTGCAAAGATCTGTAGTTCGCCTCTGTTGAATCCTCCATAAAGTAGTTTGTCTAGTGCAGGCCAACCTGTGCTATTCTGTCCGTTGTTGTCTTTGAGTGCCGCAAGTCTGCCACGCGGATCCTCAAAGTAGTCTGTACCCAAGTCCTTTGTCAAACTAATCTGTACAGCATCCTTGATCAGTTTTTCAACAGGATCATATGTGCCTTTCTCCAACAGGTCAGCACTCTTGAGGATAGCACGTTCTAGTTCTTTGCGTCGGGTAAAGCCTTCAAACTCCTGCAAACACCAATCCAAGTGTCCTTCATTTAGCTCTGGAATCTCTTGCAGTGTAACACCAGTTACTGCTTTTATCTGTGCCCTGTCAGGCAATGTTTTGTGTTCGTTGGTATGTTCATAGATAAACTGTGCAGTCTCTCTCAAGTGCCTGTCAAAGTTTTCACTGTTGAATATGTTCTGCACACGCAGGAAACTCTGTGCATCCTGCATCATGATTTCTAAAAATAGTTGCTGTACTTCAGGTGAATAATCTTTCATTGCCATCCTAAATTTTGTGTCATTGGTTTTATCACTTGTGTGTACCATTCATTGTTACCAGCCTCGCCATGGTGTCCTTGCCATTCCCATTGGTCGAAATCAACTGGTTTGTGTTTGCCCTTGTTTACACTGTAATAGGTATCCTGCAGATTAAAATTATTTCTGTTTTGTATTTTATCTAATACTGCTTTCAATGGCGTCCACTGTGTATCATTGAGGAAAGGCGCACTAGCATTTACCACAGCAATATCTTGTGTAAAATATTCACACAGCAACAACATGTTTCTTATTGTCACTGCTTGGTTATAACTCATGTTCCAACCCATTAAATGATATTTGCCGATATCGGTAATACTAACATTGATCATACCGCTATGACTGTCTACTGGTATGTGCTCTTGTAAATCTAAATCGTTGTTAAATATTTGTGCATGCTCAAGTGTGCTTGTTTTTTCATCGTATGCTACGGTACGTCCAATTGGCGGTAGAGCAATAATAATTTTATCTTGTTGATTGATACGTTGTTGATTACAGAACAGTGTATGCACAATGCATTCAACACTGTTGGTAGGCCAACTCCAATTTGTTACAGGAGTATCCATATCCTGTGCTAGTCTTCCCCACCAACTGTGTGCCTTTTCTACACAATAATCTGGAGTGCTATAACTATCGCCAAAAACGTGTAACATTAACTTAACTTGCTCCGCAAACGTTTTTTAGCCATTTCAATTTTGATCTTGCCGCTTACACGGCTTTCCATTATCATCAGCAGTGTAGTTATCTCTCCATAACGACAAACAGCATCATTGACGTCTTTTATGTCTGCTGGCCAGTCAGGTATGCTTACACTATAGTTGTATTCCAGTGCGCTGTCAATCAATTTGAGTCCAGCCTCATCCTGGTCAGGCACCACAATGATTTCTTTTTCCAAACTGCGTATCAGTCTGCTTTGTGCTTCATTGATGTTGTTGTGTAACACTGCCAAGCCATTGATGCACAGTGCATCAATTACACCTTCGACCACAATAGCGTACTGCCAATCAGGCTGTTGCAGGTCTGTACCAAACACATAGCCTGGTTGTATGTCCTGTATATACTTGGGTATCCTGCCATCAATGTATCGTGTGGCATGTCCTACTATGGTGTTGTTGTGTGTGAAGGGTATTATAAATCCTACACGGGCACTGTGTTCTACATCCTGCGTCAAGTACGGATAGTCTTCAGGCAAACACCTATCCTCTATGTACTTCCACAATACTGTGTCTTTTTCAATCTTGTATGCACGGCTGGGCAATTCACGTTCTTCAAACTCAATGTTCATTAAACGTTGTTGGATTTGTTGACGTTCTAGTGCAAGTCCTTCAATGCTACGATGACGGAGACTTTCAAGATTGATGCGTTCTATTTCTTCCTGCGGTACGTTGAACCAGCCCAGCAAACGTTTGGCTTTGAAACTGAGATTGCGTCCCAACATAAAACTTGCAGTGAAGCCACAATTAAAACAGTGGTAGCTCCACGAGTCTTCGTTGAACTTGATGCCGCCACGTCCACGCTTGTCTTGGCTTTCGCCATTGTGTACACAACAGGGTGCATTGAATGAGATCCATCCGCCTGAGGTTTGTTTGCGTTTTGCTGGCAAGTAAGTTAGAAGATCAATCATGTTATATATTATATGCTATGATCTTCTAAATTGCAAGACTTATCGGTAAGATATACTGGTAATACTTCCTAAATTAATTTTAACATTTGGTGCTTGTACATAACCTTGCCCACCATCTGTGAGTGTTAAGCCTGTTACGCTGTCACTGGTAACAGTTGCAGTTGCTTCTGCTCCGGTGCCTAGCCCAATGATTTCAACATTAGGGCTACCAGTTCCTAGATATTCATCGCCTCCGTTGGCTACCGAAATACTGGTAACTGCACCGCTGGACACATTAGCAGTAGCGGTTGCATTATTGCCGTACTGGTTAAGTTCAAATCTAAGGTAGTTGTGGTTACCCGCAATGTTGACATGCGCTCTATCAGTTTGATTGGTATATACGATTTGACTACCAACATCATACCAAGGGCCTAGTTGTGTATCACTGGCTTGCGCTTTAACGTTGCCAGTAAAATTATCGAAATCGAATTGAAATGTGGTATAGTTGCTTTCGCCGATATAAACAATTCCACTGTGTACGCGATTTGGATTGTCAATATCTCTACCATCCATATGATCTGGAATATTCATTTGTTTGCTTTGTACAAAATCTGGATAAGTGCCGTCAACAATATCTGCATTGCCTCTACTGCCAACATAATCATCAACGTAAACTGACTCCCACAGGTCGCCACTACCACGTTCAAGGCTCCATCCAACAACACCAGCTTCTAAGGTGCTCACATCAGCTTCTGTTAGTGTTACCTTAGCTCGGCCGTATGTAGAATTCAATGCTACAAGGTCCTTGCTTAACAGCAGTTTTTCACCGCTTTGATCAACAAGACGAAAAGTAATTGTACTGCCCGAAATATTTACGGGCTTCTGGTCTTGATTGATAAATTCAAATAGTATTACATTATCAACACCGAGGTTGATCTTTAGATTTTTTGCGTACACTGGTTGCCATCTCCGATCAAAGTATGCACCACTGGTGTCGACAGAAACTACTGTCAATATTTGTTGATATAAATAGGCAGTGGTAGAATACATTTATTAAACTCCATTATAGAGTATTTATGGGCCCAGAAGTATTTGAAAAATTAGCAGAGCGTTACCCTTTTATAACATTTTGCACCTACGCAGGTAACGAGTATGTAGGTGTTATACAAAATCAAGACGATATTGTTACAACCATCTACGACTTTGGCAACATTCAAAGTGCCGAGTTAAAAACATTATTCCTTGATCTAGCCAACGTATGGTGGTGGGAAAGCAATCGTAGCATACCAATAAACATCTTCCTCAAGGGTGAATGGGATCCATTTAAGCCTTACTTGAAAACATTTATCAACAAGGATCTTGACATACTGCATGGTCCTTGCACAAGCCTTGCGGAACTTAGCCGCAAAAAAACAAAACGCAAAAGCATCACACTAGTACGGAAAATTGATTAATGAATACTCTGTTGGTTAACGGTTGTAGTGCCACTCGCAGCAAACCAGATGAAACCACTTGGGCAGATCATTGTTGCAAGCACTTTGGATTTACCAACTACAAAAATATGGCAATGCGAGGTGCAGGAAATCAGTACATTTGCGACAGCACAATCTATATATTAGAAACAGAACAGCACTCTCCAGTGGATACATTTGTGCTCATACAATGGACCTCCATCACACGAAAAGATGTTACCGTCAGCGGCGAATGGTACTACAACATCAAAGATGAATATACATGCGTAAAAGAGACAGCATCTGACCTTTACCATGTACACAGTGGCGGATGGTTGAATTACAGTTGGGAACACAATCGAGTTACTAAAAAATTGTTTGATCAGCAATATAAAATGATTGATCCTCGAGGTATGGGCATAGATAGCTTGTTGTGTTTTATAAAACTGCAACACTATCTCGAATCCAAAGGGTTTAGCTACGCTGTAACCACAAACAACTATCATTTCGACGAGTTGGAACCTACAAACATTCACGGAGAGTTTCACCTTGGGTATTTTTGTAAAGACTTAGATTTGTACAAAAATTTTGCATGCAAAAATTGGTTTTATGCAAACAAAAACCAAGGCATCAACGATTATGCTTTCAGCATGAACCAATTACATAACAGACATGCGACTGAATTAGCACACAAAAAATTTGCAGAAGATGCGGCTATTCCGTACTTGCAAAAATTTATCCACTGAGTAGGTTGATGTGTAGTGCAACCAACCTGGCATAGCTGATGCTGTGGCTTTTCTTAAAAGTAAACCCAGCACTGTCATCTCCATCCCATACACTTGCAAACACAGTTTCCCAAGGCTGTCGCTGTAGGTGTGCCTTGCCTGGACGAATGATAGCAATAAAAGCCGCCATTCTGGGAATACTATCCGGACGCATGTCACACACTAAATCATGATAGTTGCTGATGTGTACAACCTGTTCACAGAACTGTTTATCTAATAATAAATCCCAATTTGGTTCTTGAGCAAGCATGGCGTCATAATGAGCTTGGTCACGCACTAGTGTGTACACACTTTGATTTAAGAAGTCAATCTTGAAGTATCCACGATCCTCGGCTTCGCGATAATCAATGCTTGCACAGTTGTGGATTGGATCAATGGGAATAGGAGTTACATACACACCCGAGTTGTGTTTACGAACTTCCCCATTATTTTCTTGACGTGCAGGTACATGCTTGATTAGTTCAAGTATGCGATTACGATCTGCAAAGTCTATATCTACATCAGCACTCATTGAATTTACTATTATAGTGTTGCTTGATTATTTTGTCAAACTTTTCGACTGCTTGTTTTCCATTCTGTTCTGTAAAGAACTTATGGAAATTAGAAAGTATCATTTCTTTGCATTTATCTTCTGCGAATACCCATTGATTATCATATAACCATGCAACTGCGTCGGCTTGTGCAATGTGACGCAGTTGATGATCGCACTCATTATCCCACTGTTTTAACTCGTCTGGCAAAAGACTCCATGCTGAGTAGTATCCATAATCATGCATCATCTGATGAAAATGCGCACCAGCAACCGGAAAAGGCATGACTCCTGCTATGAAACATTTCCAACTTTTTTCTGTCAATGCAAATTCATCGTTGATCCATACTGTTTCAGGATAAACAATACAATTATTTTCATAATAGTATGGCAGTAGAAAACATCCTGGATTTATATCACCTCTTGTATTGTTGACATCCGGTGTTTGTCTACCTGGCAATATACTATCAGCATAATAGGTCCAATCTTGTTGGCTTTTAATCGTGTAGATTGTATTGCACAAATCTTTAAACTCTGTATCCTCTACAGTTTCAATTACGCTGTCAAAGGTTTCATATACTCCACTGCTCAATACATTATGAAGATTCACACCAGGGCACTGTTGCCCAATACATAAAAAGAAATGTTGTCTTACACTTTTGTTTCTGCCATTGATATAGGTAATACCATTTCGTGTGTCATTGGCATTCCGTTGACTGTAAAAAGTTGGATAAAACGGACTACAGTAAAATTCTTTAAACATTTCATGGAATGCTTGTCTTTCCCACAATATGTTGTTGTTCCAATCAGGTCGGTTATAAAAGTAACTGTGCAACTGAAAATATACATTAGGTTGTTTATTGTTTAGAAGATCACCAATGGTTTGTGTGCTACACACACTGAGTGGTTCTGTGCCATTGTCAATGAACACCACATCAAAAGTATCCAACAGTTGAAGTATGCTATCGTCAGGCAAGTGATGCAGAAGAACATTAAACTCAGTCTGATCAAGATCCTGCCCGGTGTATTCAGATACAGTGATGTCACAGGTGACACGATAATTAGGCTGATCGAGGTATTGCAGATATGCCGCCCACTGATCAACTATTTGATGAGTAACAACACCCTGATTAGGTGGTGATTCATTGATTGTATAAAAATTAACTTTGTGCATAAAATTTCTTTGCGTAATGTTGTTCTACGACGTTATAGAATTTTTCAATTGCCTGTACACTGTCCCGACTTGTAAAAAACTGTGTATAGTTTTGTTTCCGAATGTTTACACATTCTGCACTGTTAAAAACTTCTTCTTGATGCTCGTAGAGCCACTGAATGGCTTCAATTTGCTGTTTCATTCTTTGTTCATGATCTAACACAGTATCAAAGCTTCGAAGCGCATGCGGTAACAAGTGATAAGCTGTGTGGTAGCCCTTTTGTGAAAACATTTGATGCAAGTTTGCGCCACCGACGGGAAAAGGAATACTACCACTTATGAAACATTTAGCACTTTTTTCAGTGATACACAGCTCATTGTTGATCCATGTTGTTTCTGGGTACACCACACAATTATTTTCGTAATACAAATCTAACATTTGCATACCCGGTGGCACATTACCAAACTTACCGTTTGCTCCGATCTCAAACCCTTGATCGTAATAATCCCATTGTTTTTTTCCATTGGTGCACTTCTGATTGCATGCATCTCTAAATTTGGTATCGTCGGGGGTTTCAAAAAAACTGGTCATGGTTTCCCAAACATGTTGACCACTTAGTGCATTATAAATAGGCACACTAGTATTTTCTGCCAGCATGCTTAAAAAATAGTTACGAACACTCTTGTTTCTTCCATTTATATAACTCATCCCATTACGTTGTTTGGAAGAAAATCTATCCTTGTAATAAAACGGATAGAAGGGACGTGTATAACAGTCTCGTACAAGATCATTCCACGCATTGCGTGAAATCAGTTTGTCCGAAAACTTTTGTGTATGATAAAACCTACTGTCACATTGTACTAGTATATTTTTCCGATCACTTGTGATCAGATCGTACAGCACCGTCGAACAAACTATCCCAAGTGGTTCAACTCCATTATCTAACAAAACTAAATCAAACTTATCTATGTAATCATAAATTTGTTCATCAGGATTGACCCAATGTAGGATATTAAATTTATCTGGATCTGGATCTTTGTCGAATTGGTTGTAAACTTGTTCGTACTGATCATCGACTTGAAAATTTTCACTTACGCTTTGCACATAGGCATACCAGCAGTCAAATATTTGATTGCCAAGATCGTGATCGTTTATTGAGTAAAATTTAAATTTACGAATTACCAACCTGCCTGTTTTAATATTTCTTCGGCGTATGCTTGATCCGCTGGATAGTCCCGAAACTTCTTCTGCCAAAAATCACTGTCTATCCACGGCCACACTATTTGTATCTGCTCTGTGTTCATGTTGTTAAGGAACTGTTGTCCACTGGCACAGTTGTAGATGATCCATGGGCTTATCTTACCTGTGCTTATAGCATAGGTTACCGTGTTGCTGTTGCCATAGCGTAGCACATCATGTGGCTCACAACCCTTTTCCTCACCCCAGGATATAGAGTAGTTTATAGCACGTTGTAGTGCGTCTGTGAGTGCTTCTGTGCGCAGATACTGTTGCAAGTATTCATCATACATGCTGTCCTTAGCCCAGTGATCCAGTTTCTTGTTATTTTTTAGCAACCAATCAATGTAGCGTTCTATGTTGATTGCGTTGATGTTCACACACTGTCTGCCAAATTTTACAAACGCATTATAGTAAGGGCTCTTGGCAAAGTCATCATAGCTCTTGAACTTGGCTGATCCTTGTGTCATTTCATAGAAACGCAGATAGGCGTTCAGTCCGATCTGAACACCCTTTTCATTTTGCTGTTGATGTCTGCGTTTAGGTTCGCAAAGGTGTACTGCTAGTGTGCTTTCTTTCTTGAAACCTTTCTCACAGTATTTGCAAACATGACTACTTGTCGTTTCCAAGATCCTTCATCATCTCCCGTAGTTCTGCCTTGGTAATTACCTTGCTGAGTGTGTCAATGTCACTCATTTTTGCTGATGGCATGAGTTCCATCAGTGTCTTTTTAACTTCGTTGTTGCCTTTGTCTTTCTTTTTTGGTGCAATCCATTGGTGTCTGTGCGAGCCCATACCAGGACTTATAGTGGTTGCTAACAACCATTGTAGCTTAGGATGTTTACTCAAGTCAAAGAAGTGTTTGTTCAATCTCTCGTTGCAAGCGACCAAGTAGTATTCTTGCAGTTCGCTGGGTCCTTGCACCGCACTGCCCCAACGTATCATTAAAAAGTTGCTAAACTTTTTGCGCTCTTCATCAGTGAGGCTGTCATAAAAGTCTCTGCTTTTACGATCCAGTTGTGCCATTTCATTCTGTATACTTAGTTTTTCCACTTAAACGGCCTTTTTAAATATGTTGATAGGTCTGCCAGCACAGTAAGCTGATTGAGGATGGTAAATTTTTATTATACATTCATATCCAAGATTGTGCATAGCTTGTTTAAGCACTGTTTGATCTATGTGCGAAACAATATTGCATGTTTTTTTACCAGCAAGGGCATAACGCATACCAGGGCAATTAGCAATCTCATCGGTAAAGTTTAGAGAATCCTCGCAAGCATCAGTTATTATATAGTCAGGATCGCAATTATTTACAGTTTCTTCAAGAACATGTAGCGGAGCATGACTGTGATACAAAACTCCAAGCAATAGTACAACATCGTGTTTGCCTGCAAGATTTAAGTCTTTGTGCATATCTCCGTGTATTATTTTTATGTTTTTTGACGCTGGCCAATTAATTGTTTCTAAGATGTCACATGCATTTTCACTTGCCTCAATGAGTGTCAAGTTTTTAATATTAATTTGCACCAATACTTTACTATAGTGTCCATTTAATGGACCTACTTCTAAAACTGATCTATTTTCACAGACATGAAACACATGGTTTTGCATCCATCTATAATGTTCTTGGTTGTCTTGTGTACTGAGCTTTTCCACTAGAATGCCTTGTTGTAGTCAACTACTTCGCAGTTGCGACTAATGTCCTTAACAAAGTATGCGCATCGTGGTGTGCCATTGTCGTTAAAGGGAACCGCTAACATTTGTCCATTCTTTAATTTAGGTGCATACCAACTTACATCTTGATACACATCCTCAATTTCCACGTCGTGGTAGGTTGGCGAAAAACTATTCAACGGATTATACTCAAATACTTTGAATCCTCTGTCATTGATACTGGTCAGTGGTAACATTTCTAAATCGCCTACATCAGGTTCGCCAATTAGTACCTGCCAGTCAATGGGCATTTTTATTCTGCTGTCACCAATTTTGAGTACCAATGCAGGACTGTTGAAACTTTCTAAAAAAATCAATGGTATGAAAAAATAGTCAGGATCACTTGGGTCACTGTTGTCAAATATAGCAAACCGCATGTCATCAATTTCTTCTGGTAATTGATCCAGATCAAATACTGTGTTGTCTAATGTTAATATTCTCATACTATTATTTTATTTCCTTTTTAGTATTACGCCAACATCTTTGGGTGATTTGATGTTCTGCACAATATCGAATCCTTTTGCCAGTAACCATACAACCACCGGGCCGCACTTGCCTACCCAACAGTCATTGAGTGTGTAAGTATCATCGAATGCTACAACAGCATCGTCAGATAGAAAAGGAAAGATATAAACCATCTGCTTCATGTGTTCAACTTGGCAGTTTTGATTTGTCATTTTTATGCCTAATTTTTCACTGTAGAAACTTTGCTGTTTACGAAATTCATCATCGTGGCCGCCAATGACGCTCCAGTCATAATCAAAGTTATCTAAGTAAACAAAACCAACTGTTTTATCCAACAAGGGCAAATCGTCTTTGCACCAATCACTGCCATTTTTTATGTGCCAGTGGGTTGCCAAATGCGGTAGACGCCTTTTGGCATGGGGTATTACATCCACACTATGAAACTCTGTTGAGTATTTCCGTGCCAGATTATCAATATACTCGGTACTGCCCTCATATCTATCACTGCCAATTTCTAAAAAAATACTCTTTGACATGTCACCAAGATATGGTTCAATGTCTCTAAAAACTTGACCCACTATTTCCACTCCATGCGTTCTTGCGTGAATGGATAATTTGCTTCTTTGTAGAACTGTTTGCGTTTGGTGAGATGACGTTTTGCGAACTTGCAGGTACTGGTTACGTCCCAGATTTGGACATAGTCTTTGTCTTCAGCTTTGCGAATGCCGCGTCCAATGCTTTGAATTACGCGAACAAAACTTTTGCCAGGCTCAATGAGAACAAGATTGAATATGCGAGGAATATTAATCCCAACAGCCGCAACTCCGTAGGTCGCAACAATGATCTTGCCTTCCGATATTTGTACTTCATCATAGTGGTCTTGACGCTCGCCGGCTTTGGTAGCACCGGATATGAACACACTGTTAGGCAGACGTTTTACCAACTCCTTACCGGCGTTTACCCGGTCGACCAGTATCAGTGTGTTGCCTGTTTTGTTAACCTCATCAACAAGGCTAGCAATAGCGTCCAGTCTGCCTTCTTCTTCTAACAAGTATTTAAGTTCGCTTTGATAGTTATTATGTTCCACGTGATCGACCAGTTGCACAACGTTCACATGACACTGTGCTAGCACACCCTTGTCTTGTAGTTCG
>Ga0181568_10001194_pt1 | contig 23911 bp, 33 predicted proteins | sample 101ome_20_FD_133758 | JGI IMG/M metagenome (GOLD analysis project Ga0181568, IMG submission 133758) | Coastal salt marsh microbial communities from the Groves Creek Marsh, Skidaway Island, Georgia - 101404AT metaG (megahit assembly) | ecosystem: Environmental > Aquatic > Marine > Intertidal...
ATTGAAGATGTAATCGCAGGTAAAGATATATGGATGGAACAAAAGGAAGTTATACAACGTCTTGAGAAAAGAAACAAAAAGATGAAAAGAAAACCTCCTGTAGCATCAGTTACAAACTAAAATATTTTGCCAAAATGCTTGACTTTTCAGTTAAAAGCATTTAAAATTATATAAATTGTGAGGAATATTATATGATTAAAAGTTTACCTACTCTATATAAAAGAGATACAACAGGCAAAATCCGCGAATGGACAATACAATACAACGAAGAAGGTATTAGAACTGTTGCTGGAATAAAAGACGGCAACCTAGTTACGTCTGAGTGGAATTTAACAGAAGCTAAAAACACAGGTAAAGCAAACGCTACTACACAAGCAGAGCAAGCACAAAAAGAGGCACAAGCTAAGTGGGACAAAAATGTTGAGAAAGAATATTTTGAGGACATTACAAAGGTTGACACTTATGATAAATTCAAACCTCAACTAGCACATGACTACACAAAACTAGATGAACATCAAAGAATGATGTTAGACATGATTAGTCAACCTAAGTTAGATGGAATTAGATGTATTGCTAGAAAAGATGGGTTATTTACTAGACAAGGTAAAGAAATTACAACTTGCAATCATATCAGAAATGCTTTAGAAAGTTATTTTGAGAAAAATCCTACAGACATTTTAGATGGTGAACTTTACAATCACGCACTAAAATCAGACTTTAATAAAATTACAAGCCTTGTTAGAAAGGTAAAGCCATCACAAGCAGAGGCAGAAGAATGTGCCTCACTTGTTCAATATCACATATATGATATGACAGGGCCTGAGTGGGAAGGTTGTTCATTTGAAGATGGCAACTTACACTTAGAGTCACAAAACTTTGAAAGCCCACTTGTATTTGTAGAAACCTCATATTGTTCAAGCCAAACAGAACTAGATGAATTGTATTCACAATACACAGAAGATGGCTATGAAGGACAAATGGTAAGAAACAATACGCCTTATGAAAACAAAAGAAGTAAAAACTTATTGAAAAGAAAAGAGTTTATTACAGAAGAGTTTGATGTTGTTGAAGTATTAGAAGGCTCAGGTAATTGGGCAGGATATGCTAAACACTTCATTCTTACAGATGGCAAAGAAACATTTAAAAGTGGCGTCAGAGGAAATCAGGCAACACTTAAAGCTCTACTAGAGCAGGAAGTAAAACCTACTTGGGTAACTTGTAGATACTTTGAAAGATCTGTAGATAACATTCCAAGATTTCCTGTTGTAATAGATTGGGGAGTAGGACAAAGAAATGACTAAGTCTATAATAGTAACAGTAGCTGTTCAACTTCCATATAGTAATGAACTATTAAACTATAATGACAAATTAAATAGTGCTGTTTTAGATGTTTTAAAAGATGGAAAGTTTGCATGCTCAGTAGTAGCAGGTAATGATTTAACATCTGAGCATCCTATAAATAAGAGTAAAGAGAATGGGTAAACTTAGACAATGGTTTAGAAGATGGCTTGCCTGGCAAGTAGAAAAGTCTTTTCAAAGGCAAGCAAATAGAATGTTTGACAAAGCAAGAGTCAAATATAAAGACGGGGATAACACATGACAAAATGGCATGGCGGTAAAGGCAGTAAACAGCGTCCCGGTGACCAAGAATCCTATAGAATTAATTGGGAGAAAATTTTTGGGAATGCCTCAGCAGTAGATGACGCCGCTAATGTTATGAGCAAATATCAAAGCGAAGACTATAGACAAGAATATCATTTCGATAATGGCTATGGTGCTTCAGTAATTAGAACAGAATATTCTTATGGTGGAAAGCAAGGACTATTTGAATTAGCAGTCCTTAAAGGTGACGAACTATGCTATGACACCGAAATAACAGATGACGTCTTAGGACATTTAGACGAAGGAGAGGTGGAATATTGGTTGGAGAAAATAAAGGCCCTTTAAGTATTATTGTTGCATTATTGCTATTAACTTTTAGTAGTAATATTAAAGCAGCATCATATGATGAGGCAAGGTATTGTTTAGCGCAGAACATTTATTTTGAGGCAGCTAATCAATCTTTCGCAGGTAAGTTAGCAGTGGCCCATGTTGTAATGAACAGGGTAGATGATTTACAATTCCCAGAAACAGTTTGCGGTGTTGTATATCAGGCAAAACTAAGAGAGAATTGGAAAGGCAATATGGTTCCTATCAGAAATCAATGTCAATTTAGTTGGTATTGTGATGGCAAATCAGATGAGCCTGTTGATTCTAAAACTTGGATAAAAGCAATTAGAATATCCAACATGGTTTTAGATGGAATATATCCAGATATAACAGAAGGTGCCTTATGGTATCATGCTGACTTTGTAAATCCTTATTGGAATGATGAATTATTACATATAGCAACTATAGATAATCATTTATTTTACAAATAATTTCCAAAAATGCTTGACTTTAGGAGCAAAAGACGTTAGAATATATGTATATTAAATAAAAGTGAGGACTTTTAATACATGCAAAAAGTAATAGAAACAAAATCAATACTAGCAAAATTACTAGCTACTGAAGACATTACAGTAGAACATCAGCAAATAGGCACAGCAGCCTTTGACGTTAAGAATAGAAAACTACTTCTCCCAATGTGGGGCGAGATGTCAGATTCATTATATGACTTGCTAATAGGACATGAAGTAGGACATGCTAGATACACACCACCTCAAGGTTGGCATGATGCTGTTCTTGAGGACATGAACAAAAAAGCATTTTACAACATTTTAGAAGATGTTCGTATCGAAAAGAAAGTTAAGAAAAAATATCCTGGCCTTGTAAAAAGTTTTTACCAAGGTTATAGAGAATTATTTGAAAAAGACTTCTTCGGTGTTAAAGACAGAGATTACAACAACCTAACATTTATAGATAGAATTAACTTACATTACAAAATAGGTGCGTTCTTAAATGTTCAATTCTCAGATACAGAAAAAGAAATACTAGCAAGACTAGATGCTGCCGAAACATGGGACGACATTAAGGCACTAGCAGAAGAACTGTATCAGAAAGCACAAGACGACAAAGACACAGCAATGGAAACTATGTCATTAGACGACATGGAATTCGGCGAAGACGGCGACGACTTAGAGCCAGGTGATATGATTGAATGGCTCGAAGGCGAAGGTGATGTTGATGCTCAACAAAGAGTTCATAAAGATGACTTTGAAGAAGATGAGAATCCAATATACTCAGAAACAGACGCAACATTCAGACGTAAAGAAGAAGAACTGTTAGACAAACTAGCACAACCAATTAAATATGTTGACTTTAAGCCATACGATTACAAAAAGAAAGTAATTAGTCCTAAGGACATTTATAATGGTAAACTTGAGGACAGATTCCAACAATGGAATTATGCAGAAAGTAACCCAGGCACAACAAATTTAGAAGAGAAGTCTAAAGAACTATACTCAGAATTTATGAGGCACATTAGTCCTCAAATCAACGCAATGGCTGCTCATTTTGATAGAAAGAAAGCAGCACAGGCTTTCAGAAAAGCATCTATTAGTAAAACAGGTGACTTGAACGAGGACAAATTATTTGCTTATAAGTTGACTGAAGACTTATTCAAAAGATCTACAAGTATTCCAGATGGCAAGAATCACGGCTTCCTAATGTATCTAGATATGTCAGGTAGTATGGACAACCACATGGCAGGCACAATAGATCAACTTTTAACATTGGTATTATTCTGTCAGAAAGTAAATATACCATTTGAAGTTTATGGTTTCACTACATCTTATGGATGGAGATGGGGCGATAGAACAGACTACTCTGTAAAAGATATAAACTTTGCTAGCACAGAAGAAGATATCAAGGTTGTAAACTTATATTCAAGCACTTTCAAGAAAGCACAAAGAACTAAGGCATTGCAAACTTTACTACTATGGAAAGAATGTTTTAGAAAATATGACTGGAACGAAGATGCAGATCAATTTTCAATTAAAAGAGGATATGAGTATGAAGATGATTATACAGAAAATCCTTTTGAAATGGGTGGAACTCCACTGAATACAATGTTAGCTCTAGGTGTTGACTTAGCAAATGACTTTAGAAAAGCACACAAGGTTGAGATACTGAATACAATAGTTCTAACTGATGGTGGTGCAACAGATTGGATAGAAGAAGCAGATACATATACTGACTCCGAAGGTAACAAAAAGACACAATGGCACGGTATTAGAGACTACAATCACAGAATTTGCATTAGACGTAAAGGTCATCAGATAACATCTAGAAGAGATGTCACTAGATCTACTCTTACTACTTTACTAAGCGAGCAATACAAACAGCTTACAGGTTCTAAATTAATTAACTTTTATGTAACTAATTGGAACAAAAGACAACTAGACTCAGAGTGGTATTGGAGTCATGATAACTCTAATTCTCTAGAAGGTAAGTGGGAGTTTGACAAACAATGGGATAAGCAAAAATCATCTAGAACAGGTGTGTTGCACTACTCTCCTAGTCAAGGCTTTGATGAAATGTTTTGGATTAAAGGTGCTAAGAACTTAGACATAACAGAACAAGAGTTACAACCTAAGTCAGCAAAGAAAATAGATGTTCTTAGAGAGTTCAAGAAACTTAACAAGAACAAAACTAAAAACAAAATATTCTTAAATAACTTTATTGAAATAATTTCAAAAAGTGCTTGACATTGGTGTCAAAAGATAGTAGAATATATGTATTAATTAAAAAAGTGAGGACTTTATATTATGAATAAAATCGAAAAACAAAAGCTCTTAGGAGCGCTTAAGGCTGAAGACAACAATTACGGTGTTTTCAGTAGAAAAGATATTATTAACACAGCAACTAGCTTGGGACTAGGGTTTCCAGGTTGGTTAGTTTCTGCTCAATACAAAGTAGAAAAAGGTGTTTATAATATTTCACCAGCATTAGAAAATGTGATAGCAATGCCAATAGCAGAGCAACCACAGAAACAAGAACCAATCTTAACAGTAGAAACTGCGAAGGTTGTTCAACAGGCAAAGTTGGCTATGGACATAGAAAACTTGATTCCGAGCAGAGACAAGACATTTGTTCCTTTCGGATTTTTCAGAGACTTAAAGAAAGTATTACAATCAGATACTTTTTATCCAATTTTCATTAGTGGCTTATCAGGTAATGGTAAGACTACAATGGTAGAACAGGTATGTGCCACATTAGGACGTGAGGCCATACGTGTAAATATTAGTATTGAAACAGATGAGGACGATCTCATAGGTGGCAATACATTAGTTGACGGTAACGTCGTTTATAGAGAAGGGCCCGTCCTCACCGCGATGAAACGCGGGGCAGTTCTCATTCTTGATGAAGTAGACCGAGGCTCTAACAAGCTAATGTGTCTTCAGGCAATACTTGAAGGAAAATCGTATTTCAACAAGAAAAACGGCGAGACAGTCGCTCCTGCTCAAGGGTTCACAATAATTGCAACCGCCAATACAAAAGGCCAAGGCTCAGATGACGGCAGATTTATCAGCGCCCAATTACTTGATGAAGCCTTCCTGGAGAGGTTCGCAATAACTGTTGAACAGGAGTTTCCTACAAGCGCGGTTGAGAAGAAAATTGTTCTCAACAAAATGGAAGCGGCAGGTTATCAAGATGAAGAATTCGCAGATCATCTTGTAACTTGGTCCGAGGTTATTAGAAAAACTTATGCAGATGGTGGCATAGACGAGCTTGTATCAACAAGAAGGCTTGAGCACATTGTTAAGGCTTTTGCAATGTTTGGTAACAAAGAAAAAGCAATAGCACTTTGTGTAAACAGGTTCGATGAAGATACTAAACAAGCATTCATTGACTTGTATAGTAAAGTTGATCCTAATAACCCAGCATACGAAGAGACAACGGAGTCAGAAGACGCAGGCGAAGATGTTGATTTCTAATTACGTATTGCAGTTAGCCAATGGGCTCCCACAAGAAATTTGTGAGGAGCTCATTAGCTCTTTTGATGAGGAAAAAGCATTTAAATACGATACAACATTCCAACAAACATACATAGACGTAGATTTAAGAGAAAGGTTAGGCAAATATATTAGCGCTAACATAGGAGATTATTTAGGAGCGGTTCCTAAATATGTGCACCCATATATACCAGCATCCTCAGAAGTAGAACATATTGTTATTAAGAAGTTACCTAAAGGAAAAGAACAAAAGGTATTCTTTGATAACTATGGGACTCCAAAACGCAGATTACAGATTCAATACTTTTTAAATAATATAGAAGAAGGTGGAGCAATTCATTATGAACTTGCAGGACTTAGATGTTTACCTAAACAAGGTGAGGTAGTATTGTCCCCATATTCTTGGCAATATGCTAGCAGTGTATCAGCACCTAGCGAAGATTTATTTATTATGGAAACATATATGAGGATAAAAGATGAAAATTGATTACAAATTTGATGAAGATAAAATTATTAAAGAGTTGCAAGAATATGTTGATGCAACTTACAAAGGTCATTATAGCAAAAACAAATTCCAATCTACAGAGTTTATTATAGATTGTGGACACGGTATTGGTTTTGCCATAGGTAATATACTTAAATATGCTCAAAGATATGGGCGTAAGGGCACCAAAGATGATGCTAGAAAGGACCTAATGAAGGTTTTACACTACGGCATTATAGCATTAGCAACACACGATAAGGAAGAAGATGAGGATGACACTCAAGAATATTTTGCTAAATTAGCAGAAGGCAAAAAAGACAAGTAATTGGTGCAAGTTTAGGTATAGGTAAAGTAAAAAGTCTTATAAATAAAGAGTAACTATTACAAATTTTTTCAGGAGTTTAGAACAATGGCATACGTTGTAAAATTTAAATACACTAAAGATGCAGCAAATACACCTGTTGCTATTACAGGTGATTTTGATAATACTTTAGCAACACAATTAGCCTCCGCTCAAGATGCGGCCGGCATCACACAAGAGTGGACAGTTTCAGACAATGGCTTTGTAAACGAATGGGTTTACACAGCACCTAGCGAGGCTGTTTGGCAAACTTTTGTAGTTGACCATCTACATCCAGCAATAGCTGCTAATAATGCAGTATTCACAGAACAGGTTGATGAAAACACAGAAAACGCTGTTCAAATGGATATTGTTATTATTGATGAAGACGGTAACGAAACCACTAACCCATTCGGCACAGTTGCTGATATTGTTAGTTCATTAGCAGGAAGTTAAAACGGTATCCTGTAACATTGACTTTATAATGAAAAGGTTATATAATTAAGTTTATATAATATAATTGGAGTAAAATATATTATGAAAATATCTAAGAAGACTATTGAAGTTCTCAAGAATTTCGCTACAATCAATTCAAACATATTAATTAGGCAAGGTAACGTCTTGTCTACTATTTCTACAGGTAAAAATATCTTTGCCAGAGCAGAAGTAGATAATGAGTTTGAAAAAGAATTTGCAGTTTATGATTTGAATGGTTTATTGGGTTTACTTACAGCATTTGATAATGCAGATGTAGACTTCGGTGACGAATCCTTAACTGTAAAACAAAACAATTCAACCTTCGAATACTTTTATGCAGATCCTAACATTATTGTTAGCGCTCCTGACAAAACAATCGAAGTAGATGAGTTTTTTAAATTTAAACTAACTAAAGACAAACTAGAACTAATACTAAAGGCAGCAGGCATTACAGCAGCACCTATGTTTAGTGTCGTGTCTAAAGATGGTCAAGTAACAATTCAGGTAGGCGACCCTAGCACACCTAAATCTAACTCATTCGTAGAAGCTATTGGTGAAGCATCAGTTGACTTCAACGCACAATTAGCAATTGAAAATTTAAAAGTAGTCCCTGGGGATTATGAAGTGGTTGTTTCTCAAAAGAAATTCCTACACTTTAAGAACGAAGGTGGATTACAATATTGGTTAGCACTAGAAAGAAGCTCAGAAATATAATGAGAAGTATCTGGGTTACATTTTCTAAAGAAGGGATACACAAATATCCAGCAGCACTTACTGATCCTGCATTAGAAGATGTAAAATTTTTAGGTTATCCACATAGACACATTTTTCATTTTAAGGTATGGATAGAAGTATTTCACAACGACAGAGAAGTAGAATTCATACTTTTTAAAAGATGGTTAGAAAATTTATATGGTGACGGAACATTATCATTAGATTACAAATCTTGTGAGATGATATCCGATGACTTATATGATAAAATTAACTCAGAATATCCTGGGCGTTGGATAAAGATTTCAATATCAGAAGACAACGAGAACGGATCTGAGATTGAATATTCTATATAGGAGTATATTATGGAAGAAGGAAGACTACAATTCACTTTTAGAGAAGTTTCTAATGGGTGGATTTTAGAAGTAGAAAAGGACGGCGAAGCTGTAGAATTTATTTTTACAAGGCCTAATCCTGGACTAAATATGATGAGAAAAATCATCAACAATGACATTAATCCGTTTGAAGACGAGGAGTAAGAAATGATAAAAGTCGGTGACAGAGTTCCTTTTGCTAATATTCCAACAAGGAAAGACGGCGAATGGGCTTATAAAAATACAGATGACTTTTTCAAGGATAAAAAAGTAGTATTATTTGCATTACCAGGTGCATTTACTCCTACTTGTTCAACATATCAATTACCAGGTTTCGATGATAGCTATGATGCATTTATTGAAAATGGTATTGACGATGTAATATGTTTATCAGTTAATGATACGTTTACAATGAATGCTTGGTTTAAAGAACTAGGTATTAAAAATGTAACACCTTTACCTGACGGTAATGGGCATATTACAAAAGGCTTTGGTATGAGTGTTTCTAAAACAAATCTCGGTTTCGGAGACAGAAGTTGGCGTTACGCAGCTATCATAAATGATGGTGTTGTAGAGCAGATTTTTGTTGAAGAAGGATTTATAAATGAAGCAACGGAAGATCCTTATGACGAATCTACACCCGAAAATGTATTAGAGTTTTTGGTTGTGCAAGATACGTTTGAGGAAATTAAAAAAGATCCAGATGCAGATGTTGAAAGACAGCTTGAATTAAATCTGTCAGACAATTTAGATATCAAAGAAAACTTTGGTAGCTAATTTTTTATATTATATTATGAGGAGTTCTTATGAACAATGTGAGCAATCAATTCTTATGGGTAGAAAAATACAGACCTCAAAGCATCGAGGACTGTATTCTCCCAGAGGATATTAAAAAAACTTTTAGGGAATTTGTAACAAAAGGCGAAGTTCCTAATCTATTATTATGTGGCACAGCAGGCACAGGTAAAACTACAATAGCTAGAGCCTTGTGTAATGAACTAGGCTGTGACTCAATCATTATTAATGGTTCAGATGAGGGTAGACATATTGATACTCTCAGAACTAAAATCAAGCAATTTGCCTCAGCAGTTAGTTTTGAAAACAAGACTAAGGTTGTAATCATTGACGAGGCAGATTATCTAAATAAAGATAGTGTTCAACCAGCACTTAGAGCGTTCATAGAAACGTTCTCTGAGAACTGTAGATTTATATTTACTTGTAATTATAAACAACGTATCATTAGCCCTCTGCACAGCAGAACAACGGTGATAGAGTTTAAGGCAGGTAAAAATGATAAACAACAATTAGCAGCTAAGTTTATGAAACGTATGCAGTATATCTTAGATAGTGAAAGCATACAATATCAAGACAAAGTTCTCGCAGAATTGTTGATGAAATACTATCCTGACTATCGTAGAGTAATTAATGAATTACAAAGATATAGTGCTAACGGCGTTATTGACGAAGGTATTCTAACTAACCTAGGTGAAATTAATACACGAGAATTAATTACATCTTTAAAGGATAAAGACTGGCGTAAAATGAGGAAGTGGGTAGCAGATAATGTTGACACAGATCCTCAGGGTATTTTTAGATATTTATTTGACAGTTTATTACCTGAGGTAGAAGGTGTTCCTCAATTAGTTTTATTAATTGCAGACTATCAGTATAAAGCAGCCTTTGTAGCTGACCAAGAAATAAATTTATGTGCTTGCCTTACAGAAATTATGGCAAACGTTAAATTTAAATAATAAATAGTGTTATGTTTATTAAAAGGCAAAAGGGTAAAGGCGGCCTATCTAGTCAGATAGCAAAGGCATGGAAGTATTATGTGCCTTATCTAGACCCTGTAGAAAAATTAAGAATCGTATATAAGAACGGATACGTTCACGATATGTGGGTTCGTAATTTTACTATTGCTAAACATACAAACGTCTATTCGTGGCAACACGTTTATGATAAGAACCGAATCCTGGTTATTAAAGATGAAGAAATAGCAGCCTTATTTATTGTTGGAACAAAAAGGTTGCTTAAGTGGAAGGAAAAATTATGGTATCCAAATCAAAAGAAAAAGAAAGGAATCCAGTTCACGAAGTAGCTGTCCTTGAAGGCTTTGGCGACCCTATTGTCGAAGTCAACGAAGAAGAATATCAAGAGAAAATTAAAAAGCTAAGTCCTTTTGACTTTGCAAATGCTATCACATCTACAAAAGAAGACTTAATGGCTGAGGACGAGAACATTGAGCCTCAGTATAACGCATTTATCGTGAATAGAGCACTAGGCTATGGTGCAGACACGGTGATAGCAGGTAATGAAATGAATGCACGCCCACATTTAGATTCGAGAATGCAATTTGAATTTCTAAAAGGTGTGGTGAGGCAGAGCAGACGCTTTAATAAATGGATTAAAGGTGAGCATGAGAATATAAAACTAATTCAGGAAGAATTTGGTTATAGTTTTAATAAGGCTAAAGAGGCTCTTCGACTACTGTCAGAAAAGGACATCGAAAAGATCAAAAAATATCAAGACCGAAAATCCGGGGGAAATTTTCCGCGGAAAAAAACACCAAAAAATCCTGCTGTATAAATATTAGCATCAAAATAGGATGAATTAGTTATAGGAACTGAAATGGACAAAAAAGAACAAATAATAGATATTGATTTCGATGGTTATGTTCCAGTGGAAATATCAATATCTAATCCAGATGATTTCCTTAAGATAAGAGAAACTTTAACAAGAATAGGTATCGCAAGTAGAAAGGATAATACATTGTATCAGTCCTGTCATATATTACATAAGAAAGGCAGATACTTTATTGTTCACTTTAAAGAACTTTTTATCTTAGATGGAAAACCATCTGATTTGACAACAAATGATTTACAAAGGCGAAACACAATCGCAAAACTTCTACAAGATTGGAATCTATTAAAGGTATTGAATCCTATAGAAGAATTAGTATTTGCGCCTTTAAGCCAAATTAAAATTATTCCTTTCAAAGATAAGGAATCATGGAGTTTGGTGCCAAAATACAATATTGGCAAAAAGAAATAAATTATTAAAATTATATTATGCTACTAAATTTAAACCCTTTGGTTTATTACGAAGATAAATTTTTAACACCGTTTTTGTGTGAACACCTCATTGATTTGGCAAGGGAAAGATTACAACCAAGCAAAGTTTTAGGTGATGATGGTAAGCCTGTGGAACATGAGGCCAGATCTTCAGAACACGCATTTATACCACACCACGAAACAAAATTTACACAAGAAATCGTAGCAAAAGTATCAATAAAAATGGGTATTCACCCAAATCAAGCAGAACAATTACAAGTTATTAGATATGAGGCAGGACAGCAATATAAGGCACATTATGATTCTTTTGAAGGAGACAATTTAGAAAGAGCATTAGAAAATGGCGGACAGAGAATTGCTACAGCATTAATATATTTGAATAATCCAATATCAGGCGGAGGAACAAATTTTCCTGTATTAAAAAGGAGAGTTGATGCTGTTCAAGGAAGAGTTGTGTTTTTTACAAATACATATTTAGGAAATACTATCAGACATCCATATTCTCAACATGGTGGCGAACCTGTGGGAAGAGGTGAAAAATGGGCCTGTAACTTATGGTATAGGGAAAAGGAATATAAAAGAGGAGAAGCAAATGGCAACAAAATCACAGAAAACTCAAGGTGAGTATAACAAAAAAGCTAGGATTGTTTCAGATTATGAAAATGATTTAATCTTTGAACAATATAGAGAAGGTTTGCTAAAGCAGGAATTTATCTCATACGAGGAAACACCTGCTGGAGTAAAAATTACCAGGATAAATAGAAAATATCAAAAAAATGGTAATTATTCAGATACGTCAAGCATAGAAATTTTAGTTTAGACGTATAAATATAAACGAGAACTTCAAAAGAGCTCAGTAGAGCTCGGTTCTCACTTAACGTAGACGCCATAATGGGTCTATACATTTAACTTGCTTAATATAGGAGAAAAAAATGGTAAGAATAAATACGACAAACTTTAACGACTTGTTAGAAAGACAAGTTGCACAAATTGAGAGAAACTTTTTTGGTTATGATAGGTTGCTCAACAATCTAAGAGTAGCTGAATTTCCAAAAGATAACTTTCCACCTTACAACGTAGTCAAACATGACGACTTGAACTTTACTATTGAATTAGCAGTAGCAGGGTTTTCAATCGACGACATTGAGATTACTCGCAAAGTTGTAGATGGCCAGGCAAAACTAGAAGTTGCTGGTGAACAAGGTGAAAGCGACGCAGAATATACCCACAAAGGTATTGCAGGTAGAAAATTCAAAAGAGTTTGGAACCTAGCTGATACAGTTGAAATTAAATCTGCAAAACTGGTTAATGGCATTTTGAGCATTGATGTTGAAAATGTAATTCCAGATGAGGAAAAACCTCAAGTGATTAAAATTAGTAATAAGTAAATAAGGAGAACGCTATGGCCAATATTCAAATTCTAAAATTAACTACTGGTGAAGATATCATCGGTGAAGTAATGACGGATAACATTGACGGTAGGGAGCTACTTATTGTAGAAAAACCTTGTTTAATTATGATGATGCCTAAACAGGATAATCCAAACGAATTTGGAATTGGCCTAGCACCTTATGCACCTTTTGCAAAACAGCATAAAGTTCCAGTTATGCCAAGTCATATAGTTTCTATATATGAGGCAGAGGCAGAACTAGAAAAAGAATATCTAGAACGCTTCGGACCAGGTCAAAAAGCAATAATTGCACCACCAGAAAAGAAAATCCAGTTAAACGGATAATGAATCATAAAGTCTTTGATATAGACATCTCAGTATCGCCTTCGCGCTATGCTGATATGATATATGAGTCTTTATTAAAGGATTTGGTTGTTGTATTAAAAACACAAGACGTAGATCCTATTCATGTGTCTAAGTTAATACACAAAATGACACATATAGGAAATTGGAATCAACTTTATTGGGATTCTGAAGGAAATTATTTAGGTGTTCCTACAGAATATATAGATCCATATAAAGTAGAAGGCCCAATGCCTGTTCAAAGAGTAACAGGACAAAAAATAAATGATTATTGGAGTGGGTTGTTTCCTGTAGGAGAATTAAAGTGGCATTGTAACTTAAATGGCCCAGATAGAGCAGATGGAGTTGCTCTACAATGTATTAAAGATGAATATGGAACTAGAACATCTTGGTTAAATACAAATACAGCCTATGAGGAACTATTAAAAACAGAGCCAGACTTTGCTGAGGAATTAGTCGACAAATGGTGTGACTATGAATATGAAGGAGCAAAGTATTGGGCAGACAGTCCGCCAGAACAATTAGCAATGATGATGAAAGGTGCTAATTCATACAAAATGCGTATATTACAAGAAAACGTAGGCGGCACAAAGGGCATATATTTTTATATCAATAATGCGTTAAAAACAGATGATAAAAAATTATATGATAAATTGTCAGAATTTTTATGGCAAGAAAAATTTATGTATCATCACGATTGGGAAATTGGTGATGTTGTATTAAGCGATCAACTGTTATCATTACATAGACGCCCACCATATAGCGACGAAGTATTGGCAAACAGAATATTGCATCGATGGACCTTTCCAATAAGTAATGCAGTAGATCCCTTATACATAACTAAAAGGAATGAATATGTATCAATATAGATGTAAAGTATTAAGAGTAGTTGACGGCGACACCGTAGACGTAGATATCGATTTAGGTTTTGGCGTATGGCTAAGAAAACAAAGAGTAAGACTACACGGCATTGACACACCTGAAAGTAGAACAAGAGATAAAGTTGAAAAACATTATGGTAAATTGGCTGCTAAGTTTCTTAAAGAACATTTAGGTGGTAAAGAAGGTCCTATTTTAAAAACAAGACTAGACGCAAAAGGCAAATTCGGAAGAATCCTAGGAGAGTTTTTAATTGACGATGGCTCAGGTGACACGGTAAACGAACTGATGATTAAAGAAGGACATGCTGTTGCTTATTTTGGGCAGTCTAAAGATGACATTGCCGAAGCACACATTTTAAATAGAAAGAAAGTAGACAAAAAGTATTCTTAATGCGTATATTAATTATAGGAACAGGTAAATGTGGTTCAAACACTCTTGCCCAAGCAATGGCAGACAGTTTGAATTTAGAACTTATTAACGAACCCTGGCATCCTACAATAGGCTCAGAAGAAAAGGCAGACAGAGCTTTTACAGCACCTAATGTTATTGTAAAATGTATTAATGGTGCCTGGCAACATCCTTGGAGAAAAGATCCAGACGAACAACAACATCAAGATTGGCAAACTCGTAACGAATTCTTTGAGGACTTTTCTACATATTTCGATAAAACAATTTTAGTAGACAGAAAAGATGAAGTTAAAAGACTGTTTTCTGTTATGCACGCTCACAAACACGATACGTGGCATTGGAACGGCGAATATACGCCACAAGAATTTACAATTAATAAAGAAGATTTACACTTATTATATGGTGTATTTCATGGCAAATATTCTATTGGCAACATATCAGATGCAATAGAAGAACCCATATTTTTTATGGAAGAGTTTTGTAATGAAGATTATGAAACATCAAAGAACACATATTTTAGAATGTTCGAGAACAGCAAGATTGCTGATGCTTTGAGGAAAAACAGATATCCTGATTTGTATGAACGGTATTTTGATCCGAAAAATAGTCAACAAAAAGGTTGACTTTTTACAGCTTAGACTGTATAATTATAATATTATTTTAACGTGAGAACTTTATGAACTTTTATACCTACGCCAAGCATTTCGGCAACAAGATACTTGTTCGAGGAGTTAAGAATGGTGAACGATTTACTGCTAGTCATGACTTTAAGCCTACTTTGTTTGTTAAATCCGATAAACAAACTGGATTCAAATCAATATACGGAGAGACAGTTTCTCCCATCAAATTTGAGACTAATAAAGAAGCACAGGAATTTGTAGAACGCTACAAAGAAGTTGCTAACTTTCCTATTTACGGTCAAACCTACTGGTGTTATCAATACATCGCAGAAAAATATCCTGATACTGTAGAATGGGATGCTAAACATATTCGTATCTATTCTATGGATATAGAAACAACAGCAAACTCTGGGTTCCCTAGTGTAGATAATCCTACTGATGAAGTTCTACTCATCTCACTACAAGAAAACACTACAAAGAAAATTACTACATTTGGTGTAGGCCCATTTACTATAGGCGAACATACAAAAGATTATGATATTGACTATATCGAATGTTCCACAGAAATAGAATTACTTAACAAGTTTCTAGATTGGTGGCAACAAAATACTCCCGATGTTTTAACAGGCTGGAACATACAATTATTTGATGTTCCTTATCTTGTTTCTCGTGTTGAGGCAATAATGGGTGACGAAGCTAAAAAACGTTTCTCTCCTTTCGATATTGTTCAACGTAGAAATGTAAACATACAAGGTAAAAAGCATACAACAATAAACATCGAAGGTGTTTCTCAGTTAGATTACCTAGATTTATATAGAAAGTTTACATACGTTACAAGAGAATCCTACAAACTAGACTTTATTGCAGAAGTAGAACTAGGTAAACGTAAACTAGAACATGGTTACGATACATTTAAAGAACAATATGAACAAGACTGGAATGGGTTTGTAGAATATAATATTATTGATACTGTCCTAATTGATGAATTAGAAGATAAGATGAAACTTATTGAACTAGCATTGACTATGGCGTATGATGGTAAGATGAATTTTAATGATGTATTCTCTCCTGTTAGAACTTGGGATTGTTTACTTTATAATCATCTTAAAGAACAAAACATAACTATTCCTACAAAAGGCACAGGCAGGCAAGGCAGACAAATTGCAGGTGCATATGTTCAAGAACCCGTCCCTGGTGAATATGAATGGGTAGCATCATTTGACGCAACCTCACTATATCCTAGTATTATTATGCAATATAATATGTCTCCTGAGACACTTGTTCCTGGGTATAAACTAGATGTAGCAGTAAAAGACTTACTTACATATGGACACGACTTAGACAAAATCCGAGATAATAATTATGCTATGGCTGCTAATGGGCATTGTTATACTAGAACACGCAAAGGACATTTTCCTACTATTGTTCAAAAGTTTTTCGATGATAGGTTAAAGTATAAAAAGTTAATGCAGGAAGCACAACAAAAGTTCAACGATACAGGTGCAGATGTTTACAAAAACGAGATAGCAAGATACAATAACTTTCAGATGGCTAGAAAGATACAGCTTAACTCACTTTATGGTGCCTTAGCAAATGAATACTTTAGGTATTATGATGATAGGATTGCTGAAGGTATTACTTTAACAGGACAATACATTATACAGGCATCAGCAAACTCCTTAGACACGTTCTTAAACAAAGTCTGTGGAACTAACAACGAAGTAAAGTATAACTTCTATTCAGATACAGACTCCTGTTATATTACACTTAAGAACGTCGTAGATTACTATTACAAAGACAAGTCTAAGGACAAAGTAATTGACATACTAGATAAAATAGGACAAGAACAAATTGAGCCCTGCATTGATAAGGCTATGCACAAACTTGCTAGATATACAAATGCTTTTGAAGAAAAAATATTCTTTAAACGTGAGGTTATTGCTGACAAAGGTATATGGGTAGCTAAGAAACGTTATGCACTGAATGTATATGATAACGAAGGTGTAAGATACAAGGAACCTAAACTTAAAGTAATGGGTTTAGAAATTGTTCGTTCATCTACTCCTGGGCCTATTCGAGAGTCCCTACGTGAAGCAGTTAGAATTGTTTTAACACAAGATGAACAGGCATTACAAGAATATATTCGTAAGGCAAAAGAAGAATTCTTACAGATGACACCTGAGAAAATAGCATTTCCTCGTGGTTGTAACAATTTACAAAAATACAGAAGTTCGGCAGATATATACGAGAAAGGCACACCAATCCATGTAAGAAGTGCCTTGTTATTTAATAAGTATATTAAGGAAAATGGATTACAAAACAAGTATGAACAAATCCAAGAAGGTGATAAAATTAAATTTGTTTATTTAAAAGAGCCTAATATCATAGGAGAAAATGTAATAGGCTTCATAAATAAATTGCCAGAGGAGTTTAATTTGAATTCTTATGTAGACTATGATACTATATTTCGGAAAGCCTTCATTGAACCTATTACATCTATTATTGATAGTGTAGGTTGGAAAACAGAACCTCAGGCAACATTAGAGGATTTATTCGCATGATTAAAGCAGCAATAGTAGGATATGGATTTGTAGGTAAAGCTACAGAATATTTACTAAGACATTCAGACATAGAAATAGTAATTCATGATCCTATGCAGAACATGGAGATTAAAAAATCAGAATGGGCAGATTTTAAATATGCCATATTTTGTTTACCTACTCCTATAAAACCGAATTCAGGGAAGTGGAGCAAAACAGCGTTAGACACAAGCATTATTAACATGATGCGAGATCTAATTTTAAAACACAATCCAGATATACAAATTATTGTCCGTAGCACAGTAGGCCCGGATCAAGTATCTCAATTTCCTGAAGCAGATATTATGCCAGAGTTTCTTAGAGAGAAAAATTGGAAAGAGGATGTAGACAACCCAGAATTACCTATTATATTTGGAACTAACAAAGGCACAGCGTTTTTAGACGACTGCCATTTTCCAGATAAAAGAGTAATCGTTTGTGAACGTGAAATAGCATCAATGTATAAGTTAGCAAGAAACGCAGCATTGGCTATGAGAGTTGCATTGGCAAATGACTTCTTCGACATTTGTGTAGAAAATAATATTAACTATGAAGTCTTGGCAAAGATGTTGTCAGAAGACAAAGAAGGAATAGGAGGCAGTCATTGGGCAGTCCCTGGTCCTGACGGCAAGTTAGGTTTTGGTGGAAATTGTTTTCCAAAAGACTTGACACATATTGCAGAGTTATGTTATAATACGCACAATCCGATGAAGGAGGCCTTAGCACAGAATATTATAAGGAGATCTAAAAATGAGTTTAATTGATAAACTACAAAAGAATACTACAATTAAAGAAACAAGTATTCTCACAGAATCTAAGTTTTTCGGAAGTAAAGACTTAATTCAAACATCTGTCCCCGCATTGAATGTCGCCCTTAGTGGTAGACTTGACGGTGGACTAACGCCCGGACTTACAGTTTTTGCAGGTCCAAGTAAACATTTTAAAACAGCATTCGCTATGTTATTGTGTAAATCTTATTTAGACAAATATGAGGATGGTGTTATCTTGTTTTATGACTCAGAGTTTGGAGCACCACAAGGATATTTTAAATCCTTTGGTATTGATACAAATAGAGTCGTTCATACACCTATCACAGATGTAGAACAATTAAAACATGATGTAATGGCACAGTTAAACAACATAGAAAGAGGCGACAGAGTTATGATTGTCGTAGATAGTGTTGGTAACTTGGCAAGTAAAAAAGAAGTAGATGATGCACTCGATGGCAAATCTGTAGCAGATATGTCTAGAGCTAAACAAATGAAGTCATTATTCAGAATGATTACACCTCATCTAACTATTAAAGATATCCCAGCTGTTGTAGTTAATCATACCTACAAAGAAATTGGTTTGTTTCCTAAAGATGTTGTATCAGGTGGAACAGGCATTTATTATTCAGCAGACAATATTTTTATCATCGGTAGAAGACAACAAAAAACAGGAACAGAAGTTACAGGTTATGAATTTGTAATTAATGTTGAAAAGTCTAGATTTGTTAGAGAAAAGTCTAAAATACCTATTGAAGTATCCTGGGAAGGAGGCATCAGTAAATGGAGTGGACTATTAGAAATAGCACAAGAATCTGGACACGTTATTAAGCCTAGTAATGGTTGGTATCAGAGAGTAAATACAAAAACAGGTGAAGCGGTAGATCCTAAACTAAGGTTAAAAGACACTTATACAAAAGAGTTTTGGTTGCCTATTGTTTCAGATGAAACCTTTTCGAACTGGATTGAGAATAGATACAGTATAAATTCTTTAGATAGTATTATGCAGGCAGAAGTTAGCGATGAAGATATTGAACAAATTTACGAAGAAGTCGACAAAGAAGATTAATTGCGACACTTGTAAAAAAACAATCCCAGAAAAACAAGAAAAACTATGCTTTCATGGCGAGGAGTTCGAGGTGTATATGTGTCTCGAATGTGCTAAAAAAGTTTTTAATGAAAAAATAAATGAATTTCGAGCAGAGGAATTAAGTGAAAAGAATTGAGAATACAATATTAAGTAAATTATTTTATGATGAAACATTCCTAAGAAAAGTTATTCCCTTTTTAAAAGGTGAATATTTTAGCGTTGCTGAAGAAAGAATACTGTTTAATAAAATACATAATTATATCGAGAAATATAATAACACTCCTTCTAAGGAAGCAATCCTAATAGCAACACAAGATGATAAATCTATAACTGAAGAACAATACAAACTGATTAATAATATTGTTGATGAGTTCGTAAATGAAGATGTAGATCAACAATGGGTTGTTGATGAAACAGAAAAGTTCTGTAAAGATAAAGCATTATACAATGCGATTATGGACAGCATACAAATTATAGATGGAAGTAATGTTAATATGGGTAAGGATGCTCTTCCTAGCATACTTTCAGATGCGCTTAGTGTAGGATTTGACACTAATGTAGGACATGATTATATAGAAAATGCTGAAGAACGTTTTGACTTTTATCATAGAATAGAAGAAAAACTAGAGTTTGATTTGGATATGTTTAACAAAATTACAGAAGGCGGACTATCTAACAAAACTTTAAACGTAGCACTTGCAGGAACAGGTGTAGGTAAATCTTTGTTTATGTGTCATTGCTCAGCATCAGCTATAGCAAAAGGTAAAAATGTTTTATACATTACATTAGAAATGTCAGAAGAAAGAATAGCAGAAAGAATAGATGCTAACTTAATGAATTTGCCTATACAGGATTTGAAAGATTTATCTAAAACAATGTTTGATGACAGGATATCTAAAATTAATGATAAAATACAAGGTAGATTAATTATTAAAGAATATCCTACAGCATCAGCACATACAGGACATTTTAAGGCTCTATTACAAGAACTAAAACTAAAGAGAAACTTTGCACCAGATATTATTTTTGTTGATTACTTAAATATATGCACAAGTGTTAGATTTCGCCCTGGCTCAGCAGCTAATAGTTATACAGTTATAAAAGCTATAGCAGAAGAATTGAGAGGGTTAGCAGTTGAACATGATGTTCCTATTATGACTGCTACACAAACTACTAGGGGAGGCTACAATAATAGCGACATAGATCTCACGGACACTTCCGAGTCGTTCGGCCTCCCCGCTACTGCTGACTTAATGTTTGCTCTTATTAGCACAGAAGAGATTGAGCAGATGGGCCAAGTCATGGTAAAACAATTAAAGAATAGATATTCAGATCCTACAAGAAACAAACGTTTTATGGTAGGTGTAGATAGAGCTAGAATGAAACTATTTGATCTAGAAAATCCTACAGCAGATTTAAATGATATAGGAACACAAGATGACGGTCCTGTATTTGACAATAGCAAGTTTGGAGAGAGGTTCAACGACTTTAAAATATAAATAACATTACAATTTTTATTAGGAGATTGTAATGGAAATAGAGAAAAAGAAGGTCAATATTGAGCTTGAAGTCGATACTAATGTCGTAGACAGCAGTAAAAATAGATTTCAAAATTGGATTGACTTAGCTAAAGCGATTGATTCCTGGAGAATATTTCCCAGATTGTTTCTAACAGTTTATATTGTATTACTTTACCAAGTAGTGCATTGGTTTATGGAAATAGACGCACCAAACTTAGAACAAAGTGGGTTAGTTTCAGTCGTAGTTGGTGCAGGAGCGGCCTGGTTTGGGTTATACGCAGGCACTAACAAAGAAAAATAATTCGAGATATTTGTTATGAAAAATTTTTTATATTTTGCACCCGATGGCTACATATCGTCTTTACCTAACGAGGATTGGTATTTAGTCATAGGTGCAGGTATAGAAGATATCAAAGTAAATTCAGATTTACACGAATCTAGATTAGACACAAAAGATGTTTCTAATTGGTTATCAGCACTTCAAATAACATCAATAATCACACAAAACGCACCTAAATTTATTGTTTGGAAACAAGCAGATATGTCTTTTATAGATGATGGCTATTTTAAATTAGGTCCAACTTGGATGGGTGAGATGTATCATAATAAAGAATGGCTACATAATGATATGATGGGAAGTTATCACAAAGTTTCTTCGACTTTATTACAACATTATATACAGCAATTTTGTAAGTCTGTAGATGTAGATATATTTGTAATAAAACCTCATTGTAGTCATCAGAAAAATTTTATTGAAAAAAACGGTGAGGTAGAGTTGATAATTGATTTTGTAGTAACTAAGGAACAAAATTTAATATGACACAGATATCTAGATGGGACTATACTTTAGGTCATAACCATGATAAATTTCAAGAATGGTATGCAGAAGTAATTTACAGTAGGCCTGTAGGTATGGCCCATGATAACTTAGATAATTGGAAAAGATTAGTAGCAAAATATGGTAAAGATTGGGAATATTATGATAGAGATTTATTTTTCGGTTACAAATGGAATTCAATGGGACATAGAAACGATTATGAATTTAATAGCTGGGGCAATAAACCTTGGATGTTAGCATTAGGAGATTCTAATGTTGAAGGAACAGGTAATAGAAGAATAGATTTATTCCATGAGGTAGTAGCAAAGGAAAAAGGTTTAGTAAACTATAATGCTGGAATAGGAGGAACCTCAAACCATGCAGCTATTTGGAACGGACTTACTTTATTAAATTTAGCAGAAACAAAGCCCGAATTTGTTTTAATTAGATTAACAGATTCTAAAAGATATAGTTTTGTTCACTCATTAGCAGAATCCGCATACGAATCCCCAGCATATAAGTATAAGTTGAAAGATGTAAACATAAAAGGAAATATGTCTTATGAAACAGATGTGTCTACAACAAGAGATATCAAAAATGTTAAATATGGTGGACTTATGTTTCATCAAGGACCTTGGACTGATAAATCTCCTTGGGTAGATTTATTCTTAGATAGAGACGAACACAAAGTAGATAAGTCTGAGACAAGAATAATGTTTATAATGCTTCAGCAATACTGTTATATAAACAATATAAAATTAATTTTATTAACAGCAACAGGACAAACTGCAAAGGATAATTGGGAAAAATATGCTCAAATACCAGGGACAATAGAAGTAGAAGAAATAAGAGTAGAAGACGGAGAATGGCATACGATACCTAAAGCAAGAGACGATATGCACTTTGGATCAAGTCAACATTTCAAAATAGCACAAAGAGTGTTAGAAGCGATATGAAAGAAATAAAAAGAATAATAAAAGAACATGACGCCTTTGATATAAATGCAAGATATCAAGTAGCAACACCTGTTCCAAATTGCACAATAGATAATTTTCTATCAGAAGATTTTGCACAAAGAATGTATGAGGAGTCAAATACAATTCCTCAAGAATACTGGACAAAATTTACACGAAACGGAAGTAACATGGAAGAATGTGTCCGTTTGGATAAGGCACCTGTAGCAACAGAATTTGTTAACCAAATGCATAGTTCGTTAGGTATGGAATGGCTTAGTCATTTAACAGGTGTCGATAACATAATAGCAGACCCATATATTGTAGGTGCAGGATATAGCAAATCCTACAAAGGTGATAGTTTAAAAATACATACAGATTTTAATTGGAATGATAGATTACAAGTTCATAGAGTAGCATCATTAATAATATATCTCACACCTGGTTGGAAGCCAGAGTGGAAAGGAACGTTTGAATATTGGGACGAAAATAGAGAACACAAAGTAAAAGAAGTAGATTGTTTATTTAATCGTTGCATTATTTGGAACTATCACAAAAGAGGATTCCACGGATATCCAGAGCCCATAGAATGCCCAGAAGGAGAACATAGAACAACATTTAGATTAATGTTTTATGTAAGCAACGCAGAATATAACAAAACAGATAGGCCTCACAGAAGTCTTTATTGGTATGATAAAGATATGGATGAACCTTATGATATACCGAGCCAGAAATGATTTATAGTTTAGGAAGAGCAGGAATAGTTGATTGCGGTATAGTTCCGCCTTACGGTAATAATGGTATTGCTCACGAGGATAAAAATGCTGTATTTGTTTATGATAGATTAGATAGAGCTACAAGAGGTAGAGGATTAGAAGATTCTTTAAAGCCAGAGTGGTGGGCATCGTTAAAACATTACGGCTCACAAAGATTATTAATTAACTATACAGATGACTATTTTAATATTAAAGACGTTGAGGAATGGAAAGAAGTTTTAATAAAATACGAAATACCAATGACAAGAGTTATCTTTATTGTTAAGGATCAATTGTTTGAAAACTTTATCCAACATAACTTTGCAGACATGCGAGGATATGAAATATTTAAATACGGTTTATTACAACAAAAA
>Ga0181568_10001196_pt1 | contig 23894 bp, 24 predicted proteins | sample 101ome_20_FD_133758 | JGI IMG/M metagenome (GOLD analysis project Ga0181568, IMG submission 133758) | Coastal salt marsh microbial communities from the Groves Creek Marsh, Skidaway Island, Georgia - 101404AT metaG (megahit assembly) | ecosystem: Environmental > Aquatic > Marine > Intertidal...
TTCATTTAATTTACTTTTATTATCATTTAATTCTTTTTCTAATTCTTCTATTTTATCTGAATTATCATTAGAATTTTCTATTAATTTTAGTTTGTTTTCTAATTCTTGTATTTTTTCAATATATACTAAACATTCATTTATAGTTTGAGTTTTATAATATTCATCAAAACATACAAGTTTTTTATCTATAAAAAAATTTTTTAATTGATGTAATATATTATCTTCTTGCGACGATGTTTCTGTTGCTTGAGGTGTATATATTGGTTCATCTTCTTTTTGTGATTCATTTAAAGGTTCCAAACCATTTTTGTTAATGTCTGTACTATCTTCATCTATCGCATCACTATTTAGTGAAGTTTTAGTATCTTCATCTATCGCATCACTATTTAGTGAAGTTTTACTATTTTTAATTTCTTCATCAGCAATATTTAATGCGTTTGTACTTATTTCATCTGCAGTCTTTAATGTGTCTGTACTTATTTCATCTGCCGTTTTAAATGTTTCTTTACTTATTTCATCTGCAGTCTTTAATGTGTCTGTACTTATTTCATCTGCCGTTTTAAATGTGTCTTTACTATCTGATATACTTGATGTTCCAGTTGTATCTTGGGTTTTTTCCATTTAAAATAATACCTTAATATAATAAAATATTTAAAATATACAAAAAATATTAATCAACTTGTTTATTTGGTAATATAATAAAATATAAAATAGATATATATATAATTAATAATATTAAAAATACTAATAATAAATATTTTTCATCTACATTATACTTTTTAATTTCAATTATATTTTTAGATATATCATTATTTAATGATATATATTTCTCTATTATTTTTGTAAAAACTCTATAATTTTCATTAAAATATATCTGTTTCATATTTTTATTTATTATACTATCTTCTATATTGTGTTCAAATGGATATTTAATATCTTTACTATAACATAAAAATACATTATCTAATTTTTTATTAACTAATGTATCTAATTTAAAACTATTACATTTTTCATGTTTATTATTATATATACTTATAAAATACTGGTGTGTTATTAATGCTGATAAAAATTTATTAGCCTGTGTATTACTATATGTTTTATTTTCATCATCATTTAAATCTATATCTTCTTCACGTAATTTAGATAACTGCAATGTTCTTAAATAACCATTTAAATCATTTTCATTTGGCATTTTTAATAATTTACAACTTTTATTAACATTACCATTTTCATCCAAGAAATTATTACAAATTATTTTAATATAATCTTTATTTAAATATTTTAAATAGATATTGTTAATATTATTATTATTGCGATAAGTATTTATAAATTTATAATAATTAACTAAAAGATACATTAATATAATTATAAACATAAAGATAAATAAATAATTACCACTTGTTAGTATTTTATTTAGTAAATTATTATTAGTCCAATGATTTTTTTTTAAATAAATATAAAAAACAATATAGTATATTATTAATACAGCATAAATAAATGATAATTTACTAAACATTATGTTATCATTAAATTTTATAATTGAATTAATATAATCATAATTAGTATCGTGTAAATGTAAGGTTGTTTCATTTTCATTTAACCACCAATGTTTTTTAATTTTTAAATATTTATTTATTAATATTATTAAAGTTATAACTACTAATACTATTGGTAAAATAACAAGTGATATTATTACTAATTTTATAAAATATTGATAATATATATTGCTTTTTTCTAATTTTGGATATTCATTTGCAATATTTTGTATTACTTTAATTAATTCATGGATATTAGAATTATTAAATGTATTATATATATATAATAATAAATTTTTTAAAGAATATTCATTATCCGATGTTGACATAATAAATATAGTTTATATCTATTAAAAAAAATTATTTTAAAAATTTATAAATCGGTTTAATATCGCAATAATTATCTATATATATATAGTAAAACCAATAAAATGGTCCAAAAAATACAGATGCTATTAGCAAACCAATAATATTATTGATTTTTTTCCCAGAAAATAAAAAGCATAATAAAGACATTATAAAACTTAATATTCCTGATGTTATCCAAACAAAAGCAAAAATCATTGCAATATATTTTATATACAATTCAGTATTCATACTTATAATATAATTAAATATTTTTTTTCAAATAATACATTGTAATAATTAATTGTAATATTATAAAAAATATTATTACATATGGTAAAATATCAATCATATTATCTATTTCACTTGGTATTTCATAATTATTTTTTTTAGTCGGTATTTCAACTTTAACATTTTCATTATTATCTAATTCTAAAAAATCATCTTCTTTATTAATTAATAATACTAAATCATCAATCGTTTTTAATTTATTTAAAATTTTATCAAAATCTTCTTTATTTTCTAAATAATTTGCGATAACATTATCACTATAATGATTTATCATAATTTTATTATCAATTAATATATCAAAATAATAATAAGAAGACCATTCAGTAAAATTATTTATTTTTTGAGAATTATTATTTAGAATTTTCTTATAAATATAATAAATATTTTTGATATATTGTAATGAAAATTCATTATTATTTAAATGCTGTTTTAAAATATTTAATTGTTTAATTAATGCTATTACATTAGTTTCTTTTAGATTATTTTTTTTTAAAATTTCTAAATTATTAAAAACTTTTTGATAACTTTTTTTGTTATCATTTAAAATTTCTTTTTTATTATATTTAAATGAAACTATTTCTGTATCAATAGGTGGTATTAAATAACCCACTGGTAAATAATTTTTTAATATATTATTATCAACAATTGTATGTTGTAAATTATTTTTTTCATTATATGTTAATTTATCTTTGTTATTAAATGACCACAATTCATTAAGTGATATATTATAATATTTTTTCATAATTTGTTCATACAATTCAAAATTATAATACCAAGGTATTGTTAAAAATTCATTAATAGTTAATTCTTTATTATCTAAAGTATTTTTATCATACCAAAAAAAAGGCATTATATTATTTAGTTTTTCATATATATTTTTTGTATAAATATCATTTTCCCATAAATTTTCTATTTTACTATTTTTATTTTTTATATTTTTTAATAACTTAATAGCATCTTTATAACTAAGTGATATATCTATTATATCCTTTTTTTCATTATATAAAGTCATTTATAGAAATATTTAGTGTTTCTTTTAATTAATAAAAATAAAATAATTTTATTATAATATAGTAAAATGAAACCATATAAACCAATTAAAGTATATCGATGGTATTCAAAGGATAAATATGATACATATATTTTTGATAAAACTAGTCATCAATATACGAATGGTGAAATTATAATAGAACAAAATATATATTTAGATGATAATATAGATGATGCTATTAATAAAATTGCGTTATATATAATAAATAATAAAAAAGAACCGAACTCATTATACTATTGTTGGACAAATAAAAAAAGTATTTCACACAGTTTTAAAAATATAAAATGGTCTGGATTTAATATTAATCCATTTTTATCTGTAAATAGAACTTCTAAAGAAATTAATGAAGGGATATCATATATATTTAATACTAATACTATTTTTGAAAATGTTAGTAATACCGTAATTAATATAGTATTTAATAATGATTTAAATAATGATTTAAAAAATAATAAATACTATTTTATTGATAAAAAAATACCATCATTAAATAATTATAAAATAAGAGATAATAAATTATATGATTTAGTTATTCAAGAAACCAAATATTTAAAAAAATATAATGATAAATTTAATCGTGTTGATTTTTATACAAAACTTAAAAAAGATATCAGTTTATCGCAAATATTTGATAAAATAAGAACTAAACATAATATTGCATTAATACAATGGATTAATGACACATCCAATATTTTATATAAAATACAGAAAAAACATTTTATTAAAAAAGAACAATTGTTAAACTGGTGTAGTATAGATAAAATTACTAAAATAAATTGTATTAATATATATTATATCATTGCAACTAGTTGTTATTGTAAAATAACAATAACAGCAAATGGTGATATATTATTATCTTATATATTAGATATTCGAAAAAATATTAGTTGGGATATAATATTAAAAACTAAACAATTATTAACAGATTATTTAAACAAATATATTAAGGAAACACTAAAATTTAAAGAAGAATCTTTAAAATTAAATACATCATTTATGATAGATAATACAACTTTTAATAATTTTGTGGGAAAAATAACGAAGGCAATTGATATATTTTCAATAAAACCTATAATTAAAACTAAAAATCAAGTAATATGTGTATATAAAAGATCTGAAAAATATAATGATAATTTAGATATTAATCAATATATTATATCAAGATATAATTTAGGTGTAACAAAAAATGAAATTGTCAATGAATTAATTAATTTAGGTTATACTTCTAGTGAAGCAAATAATGAGGTTGATAATATTATTGATAATATTAATAATGTAAATGAAAATGAACTAACTATTAATAAATTAAAAGAAAATGGCACTATTATTATTATAAATAAAGCAAATCAAGGTTTTGATATAGAATTAATAAATTCTGCAAATTATAATGAATTAAATTATTTATATTATTGGTTATCTAAAATAATATCATCTTCTAGAACAGTTGATAAAAAAGTTAAAAAAGATAATATTAAAGTAATCGAAAGTATTAATTACGATGATTACAATCTTGATAATATAAATGACCCAGAAGATGATAATGACAAATTAGGAGAATTAACATTTGATTTAGACGATGATGACGATGAATTATTAGGTGGTGGTTTAGGTAAAGATAAACATAGTTATTTTGTAGATTTAATTAAAAAAGTTGATAAGGATTTAGTAACCGAAAATTATGCAAGAGATAAATGTCAATCTGAATTTCAACCTGTTGTATTAACAAGAGAAGAAAAAGAAGAATTAGAAAAAAATAATAATACACATTATGATAATATTTTAGAATACGGAAGTGATAAAACTAAAATGAATTTTTATATTTGTCCTAAATTATGGTGTCCTATTAGTAAAATACCACTTGATGTTAATAGTGAAAAATATGAATGCCCTTTAGAAAATGAAGAACCTATGAAATTATTTTGGGGGAAAGATAAAAAAAAAGAAAGATATATTAAATTAATAAAACCAAATGAAAAGGGTTTATGTTCCCCTTGCTGTGGTAAAAAAAAACAAAAAGACGCAGAGTTAGCCAAATGCAAATTAATAAATACAACCGAAAATGTTAATAATAAATCAAATAATAGTATTCAACCTGATGATAAAGAAAATAATTACTTAATGAATCAAAAAGCACCAATTGAATCAAATCGATATGGTAGCATTCCAGAATTATTACATAACATATTATTAACTAATGTATCATATGATTTATGCTCAAAAATGTTAAATAAAACTCAAAAATGTTTTATTAGAAAAGGTATTAATCATAAAAATAATAATAAAAATATTATTAATAAAAGTGATAGTATCATTTATGCTATAACTGAATTATTAAATTTTAAAACAAAATCGCAATTTATTAATGATATAAAAGATAAATTAGATTTATTAACTTTCATTTCACTTGAAAATGGTGAAATTTGTAAAGCATTTATGAATACTTCTGAAATTATACCCGACAATCATATTAAAATATTATATAAACTTCAAAAAAATCACAAATTATTATCACTATATAAATATGATAAAACAAATAAAATATCTATTTCACGTATAATTAATATTTATAATTCTTATAATAAATTTATTAATTACTTGTCTAGCAATGATTACCCTGATGATAAAACCGCATATTATTTATATACATTAATTTCTATTTTATATAATAAATTACTTATTGTATGGGAATATGATAACGATATTAAAATAAAATGTCCTTTGTTTACATCATATAGCGAATTATTAACCGGTTTAGATTTAGAACCTGAATTAATTATGTTATTAAAAGATAAATCATATTACGAACCAATAATATTAAAAAGTAAAGTAGAAGAAAATAAAAATAATATTAAATTATCAAAATATCCTTATATTAAAAATATTATTACAGAATGTTCTAAATATAATAAAGATTATAAAGAAATTTATAATATATTTAATGATGTTTACACTTTAAATCAATGGACAGCAACTAAAAGTGATAAATATTATATTTTTAATATTACAACAATTTTAATTAATAATGATTTAACAATTAGTTATGCATTAACAGAAAGTAATATATTAATTGGTTTTCAAAAAATAAGTATTTCTTTATTATCTAAATTTCTTAAAGATTTTAATATTAAACAAGTTAAATTTTATGATGATTTAGTTAACACTAAATTAGAAATAAAAAGAATTAATAAAGATATATATAAAAAGTTTACAGATAAATGCGATAGTTTAAATATAAAATATTATTTAGATGAATATAATATTATTGAAAATACAAATTTATTTAATGCCAATTTAGTATTAAAAAATATTAATTTAAATAACAATACTATAATATATAATAATTATAAAAATGCTTTTTATGATTATTTAAATAAAGAAAAACAAGTATCCTATAAATGGTATAATCTTCAAAAATTAGTAGCTGATATATTAACTAAAAATTATGATAATGAAAAATTTATTAAAGAATTTAAAGATTTTAAACGTGAAAAAATAATTAATACTTTATATAATAAATATTTTACAAAATATAATAATTCTAATACAATTAAAATAATACTTGAAGAACTACCTATTAATACAATGGAACCAATAACTAATATTACTAAATGGATTAATAATATTTTAATTTATTATAAATATAATTTTATGTCAAATTTAATTAAAGAAAAACAGAATCAATTAATATTTTCACAAAATGTATTTTATATTGATAATAAATTTGATATACCATATATTTTATTGAATTATCATGACTATATGCCCAATAATTATAATTTAGTATATAATGAAAGTAATAAGGATTTTATAATTGATAAAAATACACAAATAATAAAATATACATTACCAGATTATTATAAAGGTACAATTGAACAATTGCCTACAAAATGGAGAACTCGTACAAAAGAAAAATGGTCAAATTATGTTATAATAAAAAATAATTATAGTTTAGATTTATTTAAAGATTTAATAAATTGGATATCACATTATTTAAATATTAAAATAAATTATGAAGAAATTAAAGAAATTGTTAATAATTACTATTTAAAATCTATATATGATAAAAACGTCGCTAATATAATTTTTAATGACCCCTCATTTTATAATGCATGGGCAAATATAATTAATATAAAACAAAAAAATGTTGCCTATTTTATGAAAAATAATTATAGTAAATATACTAAAGAACAACTTAATACAATATTAAATAAAGTATTAGAAAATGACAAAGTATTATATCCAAATGATATAACTATTAAAGTTTTAGCTGATATTTTTAATATATCTATTTTATTAATACATCGATTGCCACACGGTGTTGGACAAGAACAACAATATAATCGCAATAATATAGATGAATTTTTACTATCTTCTACATTTATTAAAAGTACAAAAAATATGGATAATAGACCATTATTTATGTTTAATAAAGTTATTGATAGTGAATATATTAAATATTATCCCATTATTGAAAATACAGAAAAATTAGATATTAATTCTATTTATATACCAATGTTTAAAGATGCCCCCGATAATATTATTAAATTAGTTAATAAACATATTAAATAATATTGCTTATGATTGTATTATAATCTTTTGTTATATCTGCATTATTATTGAAATTTTCTAATGATTTTTCTTCCTCTGTTACTATTTTTAAACCAAGTATTTTCTCTTTTTCTTTCTTTTTAATAACCTTATCAGAATTTTCTATTAATCCTGATTCTTTTGTTGCTTCTGCTTTCGATACAATAAAATCTAATTTTTCATTGGATTTAATATTACTTTTTAAACCTAATAATTTATTATTTATTAAATATTCAAGTAATATAAATGTAAATAATATTGTAAATATCCATTTTATTGTTAAAGTGAATACCGTTCCTATAAATGTAAATATACTATAAATAAATCCTGTTTTATGTATTCCATAATAAAATATAATTGATGATATTTTTTTATTTAACATTAATATTAATGGTGTTAATAATGATATACAACCTGTTATAAAAAAATATGTTGAATAACCAATCGTCCATCCACCAGCATTTACAATTATATTACTTGTATATGCCCAACTTTGTATATCGTTATATAAATTTATATAAAAAGCTTTAAGTATTAATATCGGATCTTGCATTTTATCTACTAATTATTATAGACAAAAAATAATTTATTATATAATAATAATGGATAGTGCTAAAAGAGATAGTATTATATATATTATATTTTTAATTGTTATGTTATTAACTATATTTGGTATTCCAATATATATATACAAAAATTTATTAAAATTTGAAATAGATGATTTTGAATATGGTTATTTAAAATTTAATAAAAATTTATTTGATAATATTATTGAAATTGTAAACACATTATTAATAATTTCTGTTTGTCTTTTAATTTTTTCTATATTTATTATATTATTATTTGTTTAAATTTTATTATAATATTATAAAGAGAGAATTATGAATAAATTATTAAGTATACTAATTATAATTGGATTAATTTTCGTTTTTGGTGTAGCATTTATGCAGTTATTAATATCACAATTTTTAAAAAATACTAATAAACTTATTATATATAAAAATGAAATATTCGCATTTTTATTAGGATTATTTTCTTTAATTATATTTATTTTACTAATTATATATACTAATAATAAATATTTTCCTAATACAGAAATACCAATTATTAATAATGTTCTAAAAAGTTTAAAATATGTATCTTATTTTATATTATTTGGATTTGTATTTTCTTTAATTTTAACACCATATACTAATATTATTAAAAATGGGTTACTTTATATTAAAGACACTTTTATCATTTTATTAGTTTTATCACTAATAATTCTAATGTATAATTTAATTTTATTATTTATACTAGAATAAAAAAATATTATATTAATAATAATATAACATATGAATTCTTGTTCTATACAAACATATTGCCCGTATAAAATTTTAAAATACATTAAATTTTTTGTATTTTTATTAACATTTATATTATCATTTACTTTACTATTTTATTTACAATAATTTTTTTTTATACTTTTATTTTTAATATCTTATTTTGAATAGTATTTCCTAAAAATATAAGCAATATATTATTATTGTTTATCACTTTGTTTGTATTATTATAATTATTTATTAATATATCCATTTGTGATAATTCATTTAGTAAATATAAATAATATATTTCAATAAAATATAATATATTTAATTTATTTACAAATATATCTGCATAAGAATATAATTGTAATTTTAATTTATTAAATTTATATAACTCTATTTTTTTATAATAATTTTTATTTTCATACTTTCTTTCAAATATAGAAATAATATAATTAAATAATCTATCTATAATCATTATGTGATTTGAATTAAAATCACTATTTTTTAATTTTAAATTGTATAATATTAAAAATTGAAATATTATTATATTATTTTTTATAATTGTATCATTATTTATATTTAAATTACTGTTTATATTTAAATTATAAATGTTATCAAAATTAAAATTACTATATTTTAATAAATTATAAAATTCTATATCATTTATATTTAATATATTTTTAATATCTATAATATTTGTTGTTACAAATATATTATTATTTAATAGATAACACAAATCAAATTTATTATTATAATATACTATTTTATTAATTTTTTTTAGATTTAAATTATCTTTTAAATTTATAAATTTTATTAAAGATTCATGTATATCATTATTATCTAATAAATCTATTAAATTCATACTTTATAATTATTTAATTTATTTCATTTTTTATTATATTTCCAATAACTTTATAATTAAATAAAAAAAAAATGATTTTTTAAATTTATATAAGAAATATAGCCAATAGTAGTAAATAATGAGTTCCGTAATTCTTCCCAAGCAAATTGATGTATCTAAACTTAAATATTCTGATGTAAAAACACTTAAATCAGGTGCCAAATCAGTATATATTAATTATGGTGATGGTAAATTAACTGTGCAAACACCCGCTCTTTATTTACCATATGGTATTAGTCCGCCATATTCTGAAAAAAAAGAAGACCAACCATCTGATAAATATATTCCCGGTTCTGCTTTAGATGTATCTTTTCGTGGAATGGAAGAAAATCCAAAAGTAAAATTATTTTATGATAAACTAAAAGAAATTGAAGATAAACTCGTAGAAGATGCATTTAATAATCGTCAAGCATGGTTTAAAGATGATTTTGATGATAATAAAGCATTTGTTAAAAAACTATTTAGTCCAATGATTAAAATTGACAAAGATCCAAAAACAGGAAAACCACTTGGTAAATATCCACCTACTTTTAAAGCCAAAGTACAAACTGATTTAGCAACTGAACAACCTAATATTGATTGTTATGATATGGATAATAATGAATTAGATTTTCTTAATATCTTTAATAAACTAAAAGGTGCAAAAGTTGTTCTTATTGTACAACTAACCGGTCTTTGGATGGCAGGTGGTAAATATGGGTGTTCTTGGAAAGTATGCTCCGGTAAATTCCAAATTAGTCCAAATGTAAAAGTTGCATTTGTTGAAGATAGCGAAGATGATAAAGAATCTTCATTTAATGATGAAGAAGAAGAAATTGTACCAGAAGTTCCTGTTGAAGTTAAACAATCAACTAAACGAGTTATTCCAGATGAAGAAGAAGAAGAAGAAGAGGAAGAAGAAGAAGAAGAAGAAGAAGAAGTAGAAGAAGAAGAAGAAGTAGCAAGTCCTCCTAGAACACCTTCTCCTCCTCCAGAACCTGTTGTTCCACCACCAGCACCAAAAAAGAAAGTAACTAAAAAAAAGGTTTAATTTAGTTTAATTAAATTATTATTTTTAATCTATATCACTATCTGATGTACTTTCATAACTTTCACTGTCTGAATTATCTACTATTTTTTTATTATATATATCTGTAAATTCTTTACATCCTAAATGATTATCTTTACCACATCTTGTACATTTTTTATTTTTATTCCATACATATTTCTGTAGTAATTTTATTTGTAATTCATCTAAATCTATATAATCTCCACCCGATACATTATCTACACCATAATAATACATATAATCTATTACATAATTATTTAGTTTCATATAACATTTCTTTTTTATTAGTTCTATTACACAAATTGGTTTATATTTTTTTGTCCAAGTATTTTCATATCCCATAAAGTGATTTTCATACGTTTTTTCTATATTATCTGTTTCTCCTATATAATATTTATCATTTGTTAATTTTAATACATAAATATGCATTTATTCTATATTTAAATATAGTATATCATTTTTTTTATAATACATTATTTATTATTATTGGTACTTTTGTAAATAAACTTTCTCCACTCGTAATATATTTTGTATAATTTTTATTTATATATATATTATTATCATTATCTAATAATATAGCATTGGATGCTGTATTATCTATACAAAAATCTTTTATGTTTTTTATTTCACATTTCTTTTCTGTTTCTTCACATATTTTAACAGGTGTTTTAATATCCTTATATCGTTCTAGTGATATTTTATTTTTAAAACCAACATTTGTAAAAACTAAAACATTTATAAATAATTTTGATGTTATAAATACTAATAATTTTATTTTATCTGCTATACATTTTTTATTTACTGGTCTATACATTCCTCTATAACCTACGCTTGTATTACACATATTTAATTTATCTGTTTTTGTTATTTTTATATTTTTTGTACTAAATATTTTTTTATAAACATTTCTATCTTTTAAATATTCACTTTCATTTACTATTGTATAATATGTATTTCCTGATTTAATGTAATCATTATCTCCTATTGATATATTTAATTTTTTCCATTCTTCTTCTGTAAATTTTAAATCTGTTTTACCTAATAATAATTGTGATAATCTATAATTTTGTATTAATTTACCTTTTGTTGGTTCCATAAAACCTACATCCACCCAATTATATATTTTCTCTTTTTCTATTTCTTCTTTACTTTTAAAATAATTATAACTAATTTCCAACATACTCGTATCATTATTTAATATTATTGTACTCGTTTTATTAAATTTATTTTGAATTAGTTTTACAGAACTATACTTTTCATCTAATTTTTTTAGTTCATATATATCATATATTATATTACCATTGCTATCCATATTATAATAATATTCATTTCTCATTTGTATCATACCTATATTTAATTTATATTCACATTGAAATGCTATCATTGTGCCATTAAAATTACAACCAATTGTATCTATATTTTTATCTTTATAATAATTAATTTTACTAAATCTATATTTCGTATCTTCTTCTGTTCCTATACCATATATATCTGATATTATAGAACCATCATTATTATTTAATAATATCCCTTTATTAGTTGCAATATATATATATTTAAAATCTTCTGAATATGCTATATCATTACCTTTATCATCGCTTATTTTTTTCCATATATCTCCTAAATTATTAAATGAACTTATATATATTCCTTTATTTTTTCCTATTAAAATTAAAAAATATTTATTTGTTTTTAGTTCTAACATATATATATTTGACCAACCATTTGCATTACTATCATTTGGTAAATTTTTAAACATCCAATTTTCGCCTTGATTATATGTTATATATAATATATTATGCATATTTGAATATGCAACTATACCATTACCATTTTTTGCTAATCCTATACCATCTATTTTAATATTACTTTCCTGATTTAATTTTTTTATTGTGGAACTTAATATTGTTTTAATTTTATTTACAGGTATATTTTCTATTATTTTATCTGTCTTTATATCTGTCTTTATATCTGTCTTTATATCTGTCTTTATATCTGTCTTTATATCTGTCTTTATATCTGTCTTTATATCTGTTGTTTTAAAAACATCTAAACTTTTACTATATTCCTGATATTCGGGATCATATATTTTTACTCTTGAAATTTTATCAGAATCAATAGTATTTTTGGTTTCATCAATTTCTATAGCATCATCACTTTTTATTATTATTGGTATATATTTTTTTTCAACTTTTTTTCTATCATATTTTTTAATATATAAATGGTCATAGGATGTATTTGTATTTAATATTTTATTACTAAAAGTTTCTATATTACTTCTGTATAAAATATAAATTATAATTAATATTAATATTAATATTAATTTTTTATACATTACCTCTCTTATTATTTAATTTTATATTATTTTATTAGAAATGTTAAAAATATCTAAAACAAGTAAATGTATTAGAAAGGCCTCCAACTTTTCACATCAAAAAAAAATACATAAATTTGATAAAAGTAATTTTGATAAAAATGATTTTAAAAAAGAATTAAATATTGTTTCACCTAAAATTATTAAATTATTAGAAAATATAAAAAAACTAGATGAAAATGATTTAAAAAAATATAATAAAAAATTTAAACACATTATATATACAGATGTTAAAGAATCATCTGCTGGTTCTAAAATGATAGCAGCTTCTTTTATTGCGAATGGATATAAAAATATTTATGATGAAAAATTAAAAATTATTGATAATAATGAAAAAAATACAAACATTTTTGCTTTACTATGCAGTGTTCAATTATATGGTAAGCCATTTAGTGTAAAATTAAAAAAAGCAATATTATCTAAATTTAATGAAAGACCTGATAACATATATGGTAATAATATTAGATATATTATTATTGATTCGGGATATAAAGAAGGTATAGATTTATTTGATGTTAAATATGTTCATATATTTGAACCGTTAATTACTAATTCTGATGAAAAACAAGTAATAGGTAGAGGTACTCGTTTCTGTGGTCAAAAAGGTTTACATTTTCAACCAAATATCGGTTGGCCATTACATGTTTATAAATATAATTTAAATATGTCAGAAACAGAAAATACACATGATTTATTTATGGAATATAGTGGCATAGATATTGATAAACTTGTATTTTCTTCAGAATTAGAAAAAATATCAAAATATGGTGCCATTGATTATGAATTAAATACTAATATTAATAATGCAAATAATAATGACTTAATTAATAAAATTAAAAATCCTTTAAATGGTGGCGGTATTAAAGGTAAGAAAAAAAAGGGATTGAATTTAAATGTAGAAAAAGCTCCAAATAAACTTTTAAAGTTTGCAGAAATGCGTGAATATATTAAAGAAAGATATAGTAAATATAAATGGGATAAAATAGAATTTAAAAATAATTGTGTGGAAGAAGTTATTAAACCTAAAGCTAAATCATTCGGTGGTAAATCATTGCCTTTAAGAGATAAACCTCCTCCCCCTTCTTTGGTTGGTAAGGATAAAAGATTAATATCTTTAACAAATACACAAGATTTTGTTTCTAAATATTTTAATAATACTTCAGCATATAAAGGATTACTATTATGGCACAGTGTAGGTACAGGTAAAACATGTTCGGCAATAGCAGTTGCATCAAAAAGTTTTGAATTAAATGATTATAGTATTTTATGGGTTACTAAACATACATTAAAATCGGATATATGGAAAAATATGTTTAATCAAGTTTGTTCTTTTTCAGTTAGAAGAAAAATAATTAATAATGAAGATATCCCTGAAAATATTAATAAAAATTATAAAAAATATTTATCAAAAAATTGGTTTATGCCCATTAGTTACAAGCAATTTTCCAATATGCTTTCTAAAAAAAATAAAATTTATAAATTAATGAAAGCAATAAATGGAGAAAATGATATTTTAAAAAAAACACTTGTAATAATTGACGAAGCTCATAAATTATATTCACCTGATGTTACTGCTTCAGAAAAAGCAAATGTTAGTATTATAAATGAAAAAATAAAACATTCATATAATATTTCGGGTAAAGATAGTGTTAAATTATTATTAATGACTGCTACACCTTATACAAATGACCCTATGCATTTAATAAAATTAATTAATTTAATGAAACCTGCTAATAATTTAATGCCTGAAAATTTTGATGATTTCACTTTAAAATATTTAGAAAATGGTAAATTTACCGAAAAAGGTAAAGAATTATATCTTGATGAAATAAGTGGATATATTTCATATTTAAATAGAGAAAATGATGTAAGAAATTTTGCATATCCTGTTTTTCATAATATAGATGTAAATATGTCGGTTACACCAGAAATTGAATTATTAAAAGAAAATATAGAAAATGAAGAAAATAAATTAAATCAAAATACAGAAGAATTAGAAACAATAGATTCTAAAGATAAAGAAGGAAAAAAACTATTAAAAAATAATATCAAAGTAAATAAAACTAATATAAAAAAATACAATAAAGAACTTAAACAAATATATAAAACTGCTTTATCACAAGATGTTGTTATAGATAAATGTATAAATAAAAAATAAAATAATTCTTATATATAGAAAGTAAAAAATTAATGTCTACCGGAGGAAAAGTTGTTAAAAAACCTGTAAAATCTACTGCTAAACCCGCTGCTAAACCCGCAGCTAAACCCGCTGCTAAACCCGTTGCTAAACCCGCTGCTAAACCCGCTGCTAAACCTGCCGCTAAACCTGTCGCTAAAAAACCCGTAAAAACATCTAAACAACCAGCTAAAGCTGCTTCTAAAAAACCTGTTATGAAAAGAAGAATGAAAGGTGGCGAAGGTGAAGAACCAGTTGTTGATGATGTTGAGGTAATGGAAGAACCTGTTGAAACTTCTGAACCAGTTGTTGAAGAAGCGGTTGTTGTTGAAGAACCGGTTGTTGCTGAAGAAGTAACTCCTGATTCAGAAGTTGTTGAAACATCTGAACCTGTTGCCGTTGAAGCAACTAATGCTAGAATGACTTGGACTGGCCCTGATGGTAATACAGAATGGACTTGTACTAAAAATCAAGCGGGTGGTAAAAGAGGCGGCAATTCTAAAAAAAATAAAAAAACATTATATGCTGAATTTTTAGATTCTAAATATACAAAAGAAGAATTAATGAAAAAATGTCTAAAAGCTGGTATTACTGTTACTGTTAAAAGAAATGGTGTTGTTAAACCTATAAAAAAAGAAACCTTAATTAAAAAGGTTGTTGCTTTAAAATATAAATAAATATATCCTTAATTATTAGTAAAAAACTTTTAATGTCTTGTGATCAATGTAAAAACTATGAAAGAATAATTGGTATGACTGGTGGTGGTTTTAAAAACTATACTATAAAACAGTTGAGAAATTATTGTAAAAAAAATAATATAAATATTTATAATAAAGAAAAAAAATTACTAACTAAAAAAGAATTAATTAATAAAATTAAATAAGTATTATATTGCTTTCCTTTTTGTATTAATATCAAATAATTTTTTATTAATATCATATTTTATTTCATCATTAAATTGATTAATCCATACACCACTATTATAATTTGGCATTTTTCTATTACAACTTTTATTATTTACCTTTGCACCTCTTAAAACATATAATTCATTGCCATAATCATAATTAATGGGTTTTACAGGATCTGTATATTTTAAATTATTTTCTAATATTTTATTATTATTACTATTATATTGAATATTCATTTCATTTAAGTGTTCATAATATTTTTTGTCAGAAATATATTCCTTTTCATTACTATCCGCATCTTGATAATATGTTTTATTATTTTTATTATAACAGTCGTCTGTTATTTTAATATTTGTTTTTTCATATTTTTTATTATCTATTGCAAAGGGTGGAGGTAAAATATAATTATTTAATTCTATATTATCATTCCGAATATTATTAATAGAATAATTATATTCATCAATATCATTATAGGGTTTAATATGATGATTATCCATTATATCTATAATATATTTTTATAATAATTTAATGTAAAAAATAATAAAATTATAATATTTTTTATAATTAAGTTAAATAATACTTTATATGCCCGTATATAATTTAACATTAAATAATTTTAATAAAGTTTATAATATTATTTCTAATAAAACTGTTATAATATACTATTACACTGATACATGCCCTTTTTGTATTATGTTTAAAGCATTATGGAAAGAAATATTAAAAAAATACAAAACAAATAAAAATGTTACAATTGTAAATATAAACAGAAATATAATGCATAAATTAGATGAAAAAATGCACGTCGATTTAGTGCCCAGTATAATTGTTTATAAAAATTTAAAAAAAATATCAGAATATAGAAAAGAAAGAGAATATAATAAAATTATTAAATTTATAGATAAAATATATATTTAAAGATTATAATCATACTATTAAATATATATATGAGTATTAAAAGTGCAGAAACAAATACTTTTATTGATAATGTATTAGAAGAACATTTGGAACCAACAGAAGAGGAATTAGATACTTTAAAAACTATGGTGAATGATTGGTTTAAATATGATGATCAAATTAGAAAATTACAAATTGCTATAAAAGAAAGAAAGGTATATCAAAAAGCTTTAAATACTAAAATAGAGCATTTTATGTTTAATTATAAATATAAAGATTTAAATACACAACACGGCAAAATAAAAGCAAATGAAAGAAAAGTGAAAGTTCCTGTAAAAATGTCTGAAATAAAAGAAAAAATTTTAAAATTAAATCATTTATCTGGCGAAGAATTATTAAATGAAATATTTAATACAGACAGACCAACTGTTATAAAAAAAAATATAAAAAGAGTTATACCAACTGTTAATTTACAAATATAAATTAGTTACAAAAGTAATTTTCGAATTCATCATTTGTTGAGTAAAATATTTTTTTTATATTAAATTTATTGATATATTTTTGACAATTAATACACGGTTTTGAATATTTTAATAAATTATCCATACTATTTGAACCAATTCTTACAACATATAATTCACATTCTGATAAAATTTCTTTATGTTTGTTTTTTATAGCATTATTAATTGCTACAATCTCTGCATGCATACTATATATATTTTTTGAATTTCCTTTGTACATATTAAATCCTTTGCTAATAATATTTTTTTTATAGACTATAATAGCACCATGCTTTTGAAACATATTTGAACGATGTGCTGTTTTTGAAGCAATGTCAAAATAATATCTTTTCCTATTATTAACATTTTGTGGATTTTCTTCATCTAGAAAATTAAAATATTGCGAAGTCGATAACAAATTTTTACAATAATTTTCTTTTATATATTTTTTCATATATTTATATTCTGCATCTGTTTTAATGTTTGCAATATCAAATTTGGCACTCAGTGCATTCAATGAATCTATCATTTTAAACTTTAATGTATTTTTTATATTAATATTCTATATATTTTTGTCATTTTTTTTATTTTTACTATATTTTTTGAACATTTATATGGTGAGATATTTATATAAAAAATATTTTTATTATATATAAATATAGATATATATTTAAATTCTTCTTAATGGATATTAATTATGAATATAATTTAGAAATTGATAACAATTCTCCACTATTAAATCAATCAAATAAAATAACAATACCACTACGACCTCATCAAATGGCATGTTTAAATAAATCTTATTTATTTGAAAAATATGGTAATATAAAATATGATATTAAAAATAATAATTTATATTACAATTTTAATGGTAAATATTCTGTTAATAGTAACATTGGAATTTTAGGTGATATTGTAGGTTACGGAAAAACATTAACAGCATTAAGTATAGTTGCAAGTTGTGATTTAAATAATATTTTTTTAAATAAAAAATATGAAAAAAATTATATTAGTAAGAAAAATTATTCTTATTTTAGTTATTCTACAGATAATTCTTTAATTATTGATAATATAATTCATTCAACATTAATAATTGTTCCTAGAGGACCTGTTTATAATCAGTGGATTAATTCTTTGAAAAATCAAACTACTTTAAAATTTATTGCAATTGATAATTTAAATTATATTAAAAAAAATTTACCATCTAATGATGTTGCTAATACTAGTATACTTAAAACATTTTTCTCACAATATGATGTTGTATTAATTAAAAATACTACCTTTAATGTTTTATTAAATTACTATAATAATTCTATATTAAAAAAGTGGAAAAGAGTTATGGTCGATGAGGCACACGATATTGTTAAATTGATACCAGATTTAGACTATTATTTTTTATGGTTAATTTCAGGAACATATTTAGAAATTGTTGATACAATACGATCGCAAAATAATTTATTATATGATGTTAGACAATTATTTTATGATATTAAAAATATTAATTTAATGTTAGTAAAATGTAATAAAGATTTTGTAAGACAAAGTTTTAAATTACCTATTCCTGATGAAAAATATTATTTATGTAAAATGTCTAAAGAATTTGAAACAATTAAAGATTTTGTCGCGAATAGTGTAATTGAAAAGTTAAATGCAAATGATGTAATTGGTGCAATTAAAGAATTAGGTGGTAAAACGCAAACAGAAGAAACAATGGTTGATATTATTTCAAAAGAATTGCGCATAGATATATCAAATAAAGAAAAAGAATTAGAATATGTTGAACAACTTATATTATCAAATGATGTAAAAAAAATTAGAATTAATAAACTTGTTAATGAATTAAATATATTAAAAAAAAAATTAACTGATTTAACTGAAAGAATATCTAAATTATCTAATAAATCTTGTCCAATATGTATGGATTTACTTGATAAACCATTTATATTAAAATGTACGCATACTTATTGTGGCATTTGTTTAACTAATTGGATTAAAAATAATAAAAATTGTCCAGAATGTAGAGAAATAATTAATACAGATGATTTAGTAGCAATTACAGATAATAAAAATAATTTTAACATTGATACAGAATTAAAAATATATAGCAAAGATGAAACTTTATTAAATATAATTAATTCAAAAAAAGAAGGTAAATATTTAGTTTTTAGTAAATATGAAAGTGGATTTAACAGTATTATAAAAAAACTAAATAATAATAATATTACTTATGCTGAATTAAAAGGTAATACATCTCATATGGTTAATATTTTAAATGATTTTAGAAATTCTAAAATTAAAGTTATACTTTTAAATACATTATATGCTGGTTCTGGCATTGATATTAGTTTCGCAACTGATGTTATTATTTATCATCAAATGGGATTACATAAAAATCAAGCTATTGGTAGAGCACAACGTGTAGGTAGAGTAAATCAATTATATATTCATAATTTATGTTATGAACAAGAAATGCCATAAAAATTATATAAGAATTAATTAAAATAATAAACTATAGTATATTATGGAAGCAGAAACAAATATGGAAGTTAATAAAGTAGAAAAAAAGGTTGTTGCCTTATCTTTTGTCGGTGAAAATTTTTCATCTAAATTTTTATTATGTTGGACAAATACTTTAAGTATTTTATGGCAATCTGGTGAATATGAATTCTTGATTGCTACAGGTGATAATCCTTCTTTATATCATTCAAGATTACGTAGTTTAGGATTGAATAACGAAATTAGTAGACCATTTAATAATACTAAATTTGATTATTGGGTTACAATAGATTCTTCTATTTTATTTTCTCCACAACAAGTTATTGAATTAATTAAATCTCTTGATGAACACCCTATTGTATCTGGACTTTATAAAACAAATGATGGTGTAAGTTATAATGCTGTAAAACAATTAGATAATGATTATTTTGCTACAAATGGGCATTATCAATATTTATTACAAGATGATGTTGATAATTGGACAAAAGAAGTTAATACTAAATATATGCCGGTTGAATTTGTTGGTTTAAGTTTCTTTGGTATGCGTTCTGATGTTTTTGAAAAACTAGAATATCCATTTTTTGATGGTGATCGTGTTGTAATTAAAAAAGATGACACAACTACTTATGATATTGTTCCATCCGAAGATTATAACTTATGTAAAAAATTATTAAGTAAAGATTATAAAATTATGTTAAATACTGAACTAAGAGTTGGTAATTCTATTAATTTTGTTGTTTAAATTTTTAGATAAGAAGCACACGTTAAGTTGTATATTTTTGTAATTGTATTACCATTACTTTGTAATTCTGTTATAAATTCATATAATTTGTTATATTTATCAATACTTTCAATTCTTTTTTTGTTTTTGTATGCATTTTGTATATCTGCATCCAAGTTATTTACTATATCAACAAAGGTTGCTTTACTAGTTTCTAGAATTGTTGTTTGTAAAGATGTTACTTCATTTAGAAATTCTATTTCTTTAAACTTTTTTGCTAAATTTGTTTTATACTGTTTTTCTGATATTACTTTTTCAAGAAATCTAACCCTTTGATCATTTTTCCAGTTATCACTTCTATTAATTTTATTTTGTGCATCTGCTATCTGTACTAATTCAAAGTGACCAATTTTACGATATAATTCAAATAAACTTCTCATTACTTCAGCAGTTATAGATGTAGAATATTTTTTATCTTTTGTCCAGATTTTATTGATATTAGTTAGTACTCTTAATGAATTTTGAAAATCATTTGCACACGGATTATCTAATGGATTTCTTTCTATATTTATTCCATTTTCTCTCATATATCTAAAATACTCTGGATTATGTATTACGCCACCCTTTTTTATTTCTAAAGTTTTCCAATCAAATGTAGTATGACAACTTACACACCACATCTGGTCGCATCCTGATGATTTTATTATTGACATATTACATTTTGGACACGGTTTAGAATCTTTTTTAATTAGTTCTGCTGTTTCAATATCTTCCTTTTTGCAAACGTGTTCATCACCATCATTGATTAATATATTGCATCTTTTGCAAGTTACTTTGTCACATAACTCACATTTCCAATTTTTGTTTACAAATCCGTTACAAGTATTGTTTGAACACGGAAATTTGTATATTTTCTTTTCTTTAATATCTACAACTGTAGATAGATAGGTTAAATAGTTTTTATATCCTTGAATTTTTCCTAATTCTGCAAACGCTTCAACAGTATTTCTTTCTAATGTATTATTTTTTATTTTTTGTTGAAATTCTGTTTCCATTGATTTAATAATTTCACGCATCTTTTTCTTTTCGATATTTCGTTCAATTATTGGCAATGAAAGAGGAACTAAAAGCATTTCTTCTTTAAAAAGTAATTCTTTGATATGATTTTTATATATGTCTTCAATATATTTTACGCCAAATATATTGATTAATATAGAACGTGTAAATACTTTCTTACAACTCATGCAAGATTTTTCTGTTTTTTTTGTATCTAATAAATACTTTTTGTGACAATTAATACAGCAATCAAAGTCGCAATAAGGACATTTTTTTATAAATGTGCTATCAACATCTTCGACGCAAATATTGCAAGTCTTACTCATATTTTTATAAGTTAAAAAATACTTCAATATAAAAATCATTTTTTTTTATATAAAACAAATGTATATATATATATTCTATATGATTTATATTAGTTTTGATATTGGTATTAAAAATTTAGCATTATGTATTTTAGAATATAATAATAATGAAATTAGTATTATTGACTGGAGAGTTATTACTTTATTTGATAAAAAAAAAGATGTAAATGGAATTAATTCTTTATCTGAAATATTATTTTTAGAATTAGATAATATTATTGGTTTATTAAAAGAACTAAATCATGATTATATTGATTATGTTTTAATTGAAAATCAACCTTCTAATTTAAATGGTATAATGAAAACTGTGCAATTACTTATATTTTCATATTTTAGTTTATTAAATCATTGGGACAAAATTGTAGATAATGTTTTATTAATTAATGCATCTCTTAAATTACAAAATCATAATTATAATCCTGATATTCCAATTAAAATTGATACTACAAAAACAAAAAAACAACAAAAAAATGATAAATATCGTATTAATAAATATTTAGGTATTGAAATTACAAAATATTATATTAAAAATAATACATTTTTAAATGAATATTTTATAAAATACAAGAAAAAAGATGATTTAGCAGATACACTTTTACAAACTGTTTCATATATAAAAAAGAAATTTAATGTAACAATTGAAAGTGTAAGTTTATCAGATAAAAATAATTTTATTGTATTGTAAATTTAAAAAATGATTTAAATTTAATATTTTTTTTATATAATGAAAAAAATAATTCAATATATTATTAAATATTATGCGAAAGTTACATCATCACAGGAATTAGGTCGATGGAAATTAAAAAAATGTGATACTAAACTTACAAATATAAATTCAGTTTATCAAAATAGAGATCATTGTGGAGATATTATATGTAAAACACCTATTAAGGCGGACGTATATAAAAATTAATTATCTGGATAAAAAAAGTACATTTCTTTATTTTTTTTAATTTTTATAAAAACTTTCTGATATTTAAATTATTTTACGTGAAATGTACTTTTTTTGTTGGTAAAAGGTATATTTTCCTATAAAGTTATTTGGGACTACATTTTCTCAAATTGGGACTACATTTTCTGAAAAAAAGACTACATTTTCTGAGATTTGTAAATTTTATTTTTAACAGTTATATTTATGTTTAGGTTAGCGTTATAATGTTTTATTTTGTTTATTTTAAGAAAATATTTTTTTGTAAAAGTGAGCAAAAGTGAGCACTTTTTTTTCTCTACCAAATAAATGTTTATTTAAAATTATTATTTACGTTTTTATTACGAGAAATTAAAAAAGTTGCTCACTAAAAATATTTTTATATTTTTTTTCTTTAAAAAATGCAAA
>Ga0181568_10001197_pt1 | contig 23880 bp, 23 predicted proteins | sample 101ome_20_FD_133758 | JGI IMG/M metagenome (GOLD analysis project Ga0181568, IMG submission 133758) | Coastal salt marsh microbial communities from the Groves Creek Marsh, Skidaway Island, Georgia - 101404AT metaG (megahit assembly) | ecosystem: Environmental > Aquatic > Marine > Intertidal...
AAAGAATTTCTTCCTATACAGCCAGGAGATGTTCCAGATACTTATGCTGATATATCTGATTTAATTGATGAGCTTGGATATCACCCATCAACTTCAGTTACTGAAGGTGTTAAGAATTTTTCTGAATGGTTTAAAGATTATTATGAATCTAAATCTTAATTATCTTAGCAAGATCCCTAATAGAGTCAATTACAATTGAGGCGTTTGTAGTAGTCTCAGAAATAGGATGACCACTTCGAACTAAGATATTTTTTCTTATTCCTGCCTTAATTGCTGCTTCAATATCTCTTTCCGAGTCACCAATCATCCAAGAGTCTTCTATTGATATTTGAAACAATTTGAAACATTCCTCAAACATTCCGGGTTTTGGTTTTCTACAATTACAATTTTCTGAAGGTGTGTGCGGACAGAATACAGAATGCAAAATTTTTACACCATTCTTCTCAAACTCTTTCTTCATCCAAGAATCTAGAAGAATATAATCTTCCTTAGAGAAGAATCCTCTACCAATACCTGATTGATTGGTAACAATAATAAACTGATAGCCGAGTCCATGAAGTTTGTTTAAAGATTCAAAAATACCATCAATAAATTTAAAATCTTCTATCTTATGAAGATATCCAACTTCTTCATTAATTACTCCATCCCTATCTAAAAAGATTACTTTCTTAAACACTTATTCAAATGGTTTTTTAAATATTTGGTAGTATATGCGTTTTATTTCTATTTTCAATCTATGGATCTTTCAGTAGTCGTTCCTGTCTTCAACGAGTGTGAAAGTATCGAGCTGTTAATTGACGAGATAACTTTTTCTTTGAAAGATATAAATTATGAAATAGTTATCGTTGATGATAACAGTTCTGATAATACTTTAACTACTTTAGATTTGATTAAGTCAAAAAATAAAAAAATTAGGATTATTAAGCATAAACAAAATTATGGCCAATCTTTTGCTGTTAGAACAGGAGTAAGATGCGCCAAAGCTAAATGGGTTGCAACCATAGATGGAGATGGTCAAAACGACCCTGCAGATATTCCAAATTTATACTATGCCTTGCTTAAAGAGAATAAATCGAATCTAAATGTACTTATTGCAGGAAATAGAAAAAAAAGAAGAGATTCATTTCTGAAGAAAATCTCTTCTAAGTATGCAAATAAGATTCGAGCAAAAATTCTTAAAGATGGTGCGCCGGATACTGGGTGCGGACTTAAGCTATTCTCAAGAGACTTCTTTCTAGAATTGCCTCATTTTAACCACATGCACAGATATGTTCCTGCATTATATGTTGCTAATGGTGGAAAGGTGGTCTCTATAGAGGTTAATCATAGATATCGACAGAAAGGGTTTTCAAAATACGGGTTCAACAATAGATTTTGGGTGGGCATTCCAGATATTTTTGGTGTTAGATGGTTACAAAGAAGGTCAAAAGTAACTAATTACGAGGAGATTTGACATGAATGATATTCCAACTTCTTGGTTAATTGTTGGCTTTTTGGGGCAAGCTCTATTTTCTATGAGGTTTTTAATTCAATGGATCTATAGTGAAAAAAATAAAAGAAGTATCATACCTAAGGCTTTTTGGTACTTTAGCCTTGCTGGTGGTATAACACTCTTTACTTATGCCCTGTATAGAGAAGACCCAGTTTTTATTCTTGGACAAGGATTAGGAATTTTTATTTACATCAGGAACTTAATGCTTATTAGGAATTTCAAAGTAGATGGGTAAATCTAGAGAACAAAAGGATAATACAGAGCTTTGTAGACCTGATGAATTACCAGTTAGATACTATTCACCATTCGATATGAGAATAATACTAGGGGTTACCATTTCAGTATTAATTCTCTCAACTTATTATATAAATTCTCTTGATAAGGTTTATGAGGGATCAGCAATATTTAAGTTAGCTACGTATAGAGATACATGTTTTCATGGAAAAGAAAGAAATATTGCAAATAGTGATAGTCTGAGATCAGTGATCCAACAAAATTTTGGAGAAGAAAACTTATCTAGGGCGCCACTTTTATCTAGAGTAAAAAATTTTGACTGGATTAATATAAATTCTGGGTTAATAAAAGTTACTATCTTGAAGAATAGTATTGAGAGCGTAGAAAAAAATTTAAATATCATATCTGATTACTTTATGGAGTATAACTCATCTGTTTTTAATCAATTCAAAAAACAGGCCCAAAGGAACGATGATTTAATTTCTTATCTTAGAGTATATAATTCATCTAATTTGAAGAATCTAGAAAAAACGTTACAAGAAAATCAATTAATGACTAAAAATTTCGAACTTTTACCAGAGGGTCTTTTTCCAATATCAGAAGCATACTTGAAATTTTCGAAAAAAAAATTATTAAGCAAGGACAAAATTAACAGCATAGTAATTAATGTATGCAATTATTTTGATATACGTAATGGCCAAAATTTGACAGGGAATGTTATTAAAAGAGCTGATACCTGGGAAAAAAAATCTTTGTTCATATTAGTTTCTGTTTTTATTGCTTTTATTTTTTCCAATTTCTTAGTCTTAATAATCAAATATATCAGGGAAGATAAAAAGTTCATCACCCAAGAGAATTAGGGCGGACAATTCTCTACAAGTTTCATTTTCATGATATAAACTTTTTCTTTAGAGGTCTTTACAATTTCTTTTTGAAAAATTGCTTTCAGATTAGGAGTAGGATCAAAGAAATTGCCAGTTTGGTCATTGTCCCAAATCCATAGACAATTTTTGTTATTTTCTTTTTTTCGAAAAGTATTTTTACCTATTATTATTGAATTCTGATCAAATTCTGATAATAGGTGTGAACCAATAAAGTTATCTTTTGTAGCAAGGGTTGAATTTTTAACTAAATCTAATGGTATATCTTTTAAGGACTCTGGGATAGGTATGTTTATTCTTCCATAATAACCAATGTCTGGCGCAAAAGTTACTTGAATGAGTCTAACCAACATAACCAGTCCTGATAGAGATAGAAGCAAGTAGTAGAAAATTCTTTTGATCTTCTCATCAAGGTCGTATCTGAGAGATATATGGTATGTTAACCAAATTGGAAATAACAATAAAAATGGGTGAAGCCATCTAACCTTAATATGATTTATCTCATAAGAAAGAGCAAAAAGTAATGATGCTGAAAAAATAATTAAGAAAAAAATATTCAAAAGCTTCATAGGTTCTTTTGTATCTTTTTTTGCAGATAATTTTTTATTACCAATTAACACCCATGAAATAGCAAAAAAAATAAAAGGCGTTATAAATCCAAATCCTGAGATTAAAATTTGAAAGGTTGCACGCAAAAATGATCCTTGGTTTTGTGATGATATATTCAATTTTTGATCGACAATAGGAAAAATTATTGAAAAATTATCTACAAGCCAAAGAAAATGCGGAGCAGTAATTAAAACTATTATAGAAATAGATAAAAATATTCTTAGGTCTAGCAATCTTTTTCTAAAAGATTTAATGAAGAATGTAGAAACTATCAAAGGGAGAAGGAAGAATAAGAAACTATATTTCGACAATAATCCAATAGAGACCGCTATTCCAAAATAAATATAGTTTTTGATTGTGGATTCTTCATTTAGTAGAATTAAAGAATGAAATGTCATCAAGATAGCAAAACCAAGAAGTATTGTATGAGTGAAACCCTGGTGCATATGCCAAAAAAAAGATGGGAGTAGTAATATTGAAAATGTTGAGATATTGCTTAGACTTTGGCTATTGAATATTCTATTTGAGATTTTCGATGAAACTATAAAAGTCAAATATATTAAAAAATACTTTATAAAAGTTAAAGGACCCAACCCCGCACCAAAAATTTTAAAAATAAACCACATTATCCATGTATAAAGAGGAGGCTGAGGTATGGGATAACCTAAATCAAGACTTTGTGCAAAGAAAACCTGTTCAGAGTCATCAACCTGCAAGGTCTGGCTAAAAGTTAATCGAATAAGTAGATGAACTAATAAGTAGAAAAATATATATATTAGTAGATAATATGACTTAAAAAAACTTGTGAATTTTGTCATTATTTCATCTCTAAGAGCTCATCTGGAAAAGATATTCAATATTCTTATTGTAATTTTTCCTATCGCATTTTTAGCTATTCCAAATGGAGATAGGTTACTCATAATATTATTTCTACTAAGTATCATTTTATTGATTATTAATTTTAACAAGATACCCCCCTTAGAATATTCTGAAAAGTTATTATCTTCCACCTTTATTTTTTATTTTCTGGTCCAGCTAATATATTTTTTTATATATGATGCGGATTTTAGAGAAATTGATACTCCTTCTAGGTTCATTCTTGTATTGCCAATCCTTTATGTGGCTAGAGGAATAATATTTAAATATACTTTGTTTGGTTTTGCTTTAAATATTGCAATTATTCTTGCAGGCCTTATAGCTGTTTATCAGATATTTTCTGGAAGATATGAATCAAGCGGTTTTATTGATTCTGGTAATTTCTCTTTGATTACTTCCATTTTTGCATCTTTTGCATTATGGAAGGCGCTTATATCAGATAATAAAAAAATTAGATATTTCTATATTCTTGGTTTTATTTTGGGATTATTGGCAATAATTTTTTCAGGAATTAGAACAACCTGGGTGATATTTTTAATTGTTAATTTAATTATTCTTTTTTTAAATAAAAACTATTCCTATAAGAAGATCATTGCCGCATCTATATTATTTCTCATTACAATTTATAGCATATTTCCAAATATTCACATTGAGACGGAAAGACTAATAGTCAACACCAAGGATTATTTTCATGGAAAAAATCTTGATACTTCAACTGGACACAGGTTTGAACTTTATAAGGCTAGTTATTTGATATTTATCAACAACCCTATGGGTGTTGGAGAAAATAATTTTAAAATTTATAAAGATAATCTCATCAAAGATGGTTTGATAAATAAATATATTTTGCATCATATAAATCCTCATAGCGAAATTATTGCATCGTTGATAGAGCAGGGAATATTAGGTCTTATCTCCACAGTTCTTACTCTTATTATTCCGTTTTTATTTTTTTATGATAACCATAAGAGGTATCTTTGTGAAGAAAGCATGTTAGGTCTAATTTTTATATCCCACTTTATGCTATTTGCTATTACTTCAGGAATCTTTGATCATCAGGTTAGCACACTATTTTTCACATCTTTAACTGTTATAATATATTCATATATCTCTGTTAGAAAAAAAGGTTTGAATTGAATATTTTAGTCACAGGTGGAGCTGGATTCATAGGATCTGCTTTTATTAGATTTGTTCTCAGAAATACTGAATTCAATGTACTGAATGTAGATGCCTTAACCTATGCCGGAAACTTAGAATCTCTAAAAGATATCGAGTCAAATCCTAGATATAAATTTAAAAGAATCGATATCTGTGATTATAAAAATCTCTCATCAACTTTTATCAATTTCAAACCTAATCTAATAGTTCATTTTGCTGCAGAATCTCATGTTGATCGTTCTATAGATTCACCCATGAACTTTCTTAATACAAACATTATAGGCACATTTAATCTATTAGAAATATCTAGGAATTACTACCACTCTTTAAATGGTTCTCAGAAGCCTTCTTTTAGATTTCATCATGTTTCTACTGATGAGGTATATGGAGACCTTGAGCCAGATCAAGAAGCCTTCTCGGAAACTAATCCATATTTGCCTAGTTCACCATATTCTGCCTCAAAAGCAAGTTCTGATCATTTTGTTAGAGCCTGGAAACGAACTTACGGTCTTCCAGTTGTAATTACAAATTGCTCAAATAATTATGGACCATACCAATTTCCTGAAAAATTAATTCCGTTAGTTATTAACAATGCTATTAACTTCAAAGAAATTCCTATATATGGATCAGGTCTTCAAATTAGAGATTGGTTGTATGTTGATGATCACGTTTCAGGAATCTTAAAGGCTGCATTAGAAGGTGATATTGGAGAAACTTATAATATTGGTGGAAATAATGAATTAACAAATATAGATGTAGTTAAGAAAATATGTAATTACCTGGATAAATATAAGCCAAGTCATAATGAAAGAATTAAGAATTATCATGAATTAATCAGTTATGTTCCAGATAGAGTTGGGCATGATTCTCGCTATGCAATTAATTCTTCCAAAATTTATAACGAACTATCTTGGCGGCCCGTTGAAACTTTTGATACTGGGCTTGAGAAGACTATTGATTGGTACCTAGAAAATAAAGATTGGTCTGATAGAATCTATCAGAGGAACTTTAATGGTGAGAGAATGGGGCTGTTAAGATAATGAAAGGTATTATCCTAGCTGGTGGTGCTGGAACTAGGTTACATCCAGCCACATTATCAATTTCAAAACAGCTACTTCCGATTTATGATAAGCCAATGATCTACTATCCATTATCAACCTTAATGCTTGCTGGAATTAGAGATATATTGATAATTTCAACTTCTGAGCACAGAGATCTCTTTGAGCTATTACTCGGCGATGGAAAAAGTTATGGAATAAATATCTCATATGAGACCCAAGCGCATCCTAATGGGCTCGCTGAAGCCTTCATTATTGGAGAAAGGTTTATAGGCAATGATGATTGCTGCTTAATTTTGGGTGATAACTTATTTTATGGTCAGAACTTTTCAAAAATTTTGATTAATGCACTTCAAGGCAATGATGGAGCCACTGTTTTTGCTTATCCTGTCAGCGATCCAGAGCGGTATGGAGTTATTGATTTTGATAAAAATAATAATGCTATCTCCATTGAGGAAAAACCTAAAGAGCCTAAATCTAATTTTGCTGTCACTGGAATTTACTTTTACAGTAACGAAGTTGTCAAAATAGCTAAGTCGATTTCTCCCTCTGAAAGGGGCGAGTTAGAGATATCATCTATCAATCAAATATATCTTGAAAGAAATAAGTTAAAAGTGCAGGTTTTGGGTAGAGGCTTTACTTGGCTTGATACCGGAACTCATGATTCTTTATTAGAAGCCTCCCATTTTGTTCAAGTTATTGAAAAAAGACAGGGATTAAAAATTGCATGTCTTGAAGAAATTGCTTATAGGAATAAGTGGATCTCTCGAGATGATTTTTTAAACTTAATAAAAAGATATTCATCAGAATCATACAAAAATTATTTCACGAACTTACTTAAATTCGATCATGCGATTGGTTAAAACCTTTATAGATGATCTGGTTGTTGTTGAACCAGACTTATACAAAGACGAAAGAGGGTATTTTTTTGAAAGTTGGAACTACAAAAAGTATCATGAGATTGGAATTGAATGTAAATTTGTCCAGGATAACCACTCAAATTCTCACCAAGGAGTGATTAGAGGCTTACATTTTCAACTAAAAAGACCTCAGGCAAAACTTGTTCGAGTCTCCTTGGGAGAGGTTTTAGATGTTGCAGTTGATCTCAGAAAAGAATCAAAAACCTTTGGAGAGCATTACTCCATTTTATTATCTGAATTTAATGCGAAACAATTATTTATTCCAGAAGGTTTCGCTCATGGTTTTTTTGCATTAACAAAAAATGTTTCATTCCAATATAAGACCTCAGATTATTATCATCCTGAATTCGAACACACCTTATTATGGAATGACCCTGAAATAGGTATTGATTGGAAATTAGGAGATATAATACCGCAAATCTCACCAAAAGATTTAAATGGAAAAACCTTATCCCAGATTAAAGAAATTTTATAAATAATGGACAAAAAATTACTTTTTAGGGTGCACATGCCTGACTCAGTAGATAAGCCTTTATTAGAGGTTCTACATAGTGGTTTTATTGGCCAAGGTCCTAAGGTTGATGAATTTGAATTTGAATTATCAAAATATTTCAATAATAAAAATGTTTTAACAGTTAACGCAGGCACTTCGGCAATTCATTTGGCCTTGAGGTTGGCTAATGTAGGGCCCGGAGATGAGGTAATTTCTACTCCAATGACGTGTACAGCGACTAATATGCCTGTCTTGGCATCAGGGGCAAAATTAGTTTGGGCCGATGTTGATCCTGTAACTGGTTTGATTGATCCAGCATCAATTAAATCCAAAATTAATAAAAAAACTAAAGCGATAATAATGGTTCATTTTGGCGGAATTCCTTGCCAAATTAAAGAGATTAATCAAATTGCTAAGAAATTTAACATTAAAACTATTGAAGATGCAGCTCATGCATTTGGTTCAGAGTATCAAGGCGAAAAAATAGGCAATCACTCTGATTTTGTAATTTTTTCATTGCAAGCTATAAAACATATTACTACAATTGATGGAGGTTTGCTTTTTTGTAAGAATGAAAAAGACTATAGAAGGGGCAAACTTTTAAGATGGTTTGGTATTGATAGAGAGTCAAAAAAAGCAGCATTTAGGTGCGAAGATGATATTTCAGAGTATGGTTATAAATTCCATATGAATGATATCTCTGCTGTTGTTGGAATTGAGCAACTGAAATATGTCAAAAAAATTATTTCTAAGCATAAAGACAATGAAAAATTTTATGACGATGCTTTATCTAATATTTCAGGAATTAAACTTATTCCACGTAATGATAACTTCAGTTCTTCTTGTTGGATATATACTCTCCATATTCAAAAAAGAGACTTGTTTGTTGATTGGATGGATAAACAAGGCATAATGACATCAAGGGTACATGAAAGAAATGATAAACATTCGGCCTTTGCAGAAAGTTTCACAGACTCTTTGTCAGGATTAGATATTTTTAATGCTACCCAGGTATCAATTCCAGTTGGGTGGTGGATTGGTAAGGAAGATAGAGAATATATTGTGAAAAAAATTATCGAGTTTTCTAATACTTATTTGAAGTGACATTTGTCAGGAAGTCCCCATTTCTTATTCATACCAAAGATAATCCAAGTAATTACAACAAATCTATCAATAACTTTCTTATTATATGAATTAATTCTTCCAAAAGTTAAAAGACTCATTAATGAGTAGAAGGTTAAATCTAAAAATAATTTAAAAAAATTCCAAGTAAAAATAATAAAAAATCGAGGCTTATTAAAAATCTTCTTCCAAAAAATTATTCTTGATCTATAAAACTCAATTCTTGATTGATAAAACAAATTTTTGCTACTTGCTCCCCCAATATGACGAACTTTAATTTCTGGACAGAATCCTAATTTCCATTTTAAGCTAAGGCTTACTCTTCTGGACCATTCTGTATCTTCATGATAAAAATAGAAATCCTCATCAAAATAACCAATATCAGAAACTAATTCTTTTTTGACAGCAAGACATGCACCACGAAGAGAAAAAACTTCACTAAATTTTTTTAATTTTTTTTGCTTGATAGGCCTACCAATAAAATCAAAGTGCGATAAGAAGTCTATCTTCTTTGTACTATAAGAGACAGATTCAGCTCCGTCAGGCGACAGAAGTTGAGGCCCAATCATCCCGAAACTCTTATTAGAATTCAAGAACTTTTCAAATTTATCTAAAGTGCCTTTTTGAAATTGCAGATCATTATTGCACAAAAGATAAAATTTCCCCTGCGCAATATCCATAACTTGATTACAGGCGTGACCATAGCCCGCATTACATGAATTTTTAATAAAGAGAATATTTTTAAACTTTTGGATCTGTTGAATCTTTTCAAGAGATCCATCTTCACTGTTATTGTCAACTACAAAAATTTCATCTTTTTCTCTAGCATCTTGAATGAGACTCTCTAACATATTAAAGAGTTTTGAAAATCCATTTCTATGGACTATTGCTATGCTAAATCTTTTATTCATTTTTGTTTTAATTCTTTATAGAGTTTGATATATGCTGCAACATTATTCTTACAGCTAAACTCCATAGCTCTCGAGAAAATTCTCTCCTTATCAAGAATAATTTCTCTATTTATCACTCTTTGTATTTTTGATGCTAGGTCGTGGGAGTCTTTATTCCTAAAGAATACTCCAGTAAGCTTATTGGTAATGAGCTCATAATTAGACTTTATATCTGAAGCTATAACAATTTTTTTACAAACCATACCTTCTTTGATTACTCCATTGGAGCCCTCTCCATCTACTGAAGGAGAAATGACAATATCAGAGAAAACATAAAAAGCCTCTACATTTTTTTGATGTCCATAAAAATTAACTTTTTTTTCTATCTTAAGGTTAGAAACTAGCATATTAATCTTGTCAAATAATGGCCCATCACCCACAAGATTCAGTCTGATATTAGAATATTTGTCTGCAATTTTTGAGAAAGCCTCAATAAGAACTTCTACTCCTTTTTGTTTAGAAAAGGCTCCTACGAAAAGTAAATTAATATCTTTAGAGTTTTCATATGGATTGACATAATCATTTCTTGTGAATCTTTTTTCATCAACACAGCTATGAATTGTATGAACATTTGGAAAATACTGTCCCATTAATTCTTTAATTTCATTGCTTACACATACATGTACATCAGCAATGTTGTATTTGAAATATCTTGAGAAAAAATTAACAGGATAAGAGACTCTTCTAGTATGCACAATTTTAAGTTGAGGCTCAAAGCGTCTAACTAAAGACAGCGAATGGCTATCATGACAGTGAATGATATCAGGACATATAGAATCATAAACAGACTTAATTTCTTTTTTGGATTTGATTGATAACTCTCCAAAAAAATTAAACGGAATAATGTTTTTATATTTGTTTTTTTTTGCTATATTATTAAGCTCTCCTTTTGAATTCATCAGGAAAAAAGAATCAATTTTTGTATTGATTAGGCTGTTGTGAAGGGATATAGCTTGTCTTTGCCCACCTCGCCACAATAAGCCGGTATCTATGTGGAGTATTTTCATAATTATTTCTTATTAAAGGACCATAGTTTCAAGTACTTTATTAGAGAACTATATGATGAAATAATTGAAAGAGTAAGACCATTTAGCCCATCTAAGAAACCAAGTTTAATAACATACATCTTTATGAATTTAACTAAAGCGCTAGATATTGCATATATAGGATTTGAGCGCTTTCCACTTTGAGATAAAGACTGGGCACTAAGCTCAGTATAGAAATTTATTTTTTTTAAATGTTCATTTATATTTTTATATGGATGATGAAATATAGGTTCTTTGAACTTAGAAGTATTACCTTCCTCTATAACTACCGACTCATGGACAAGATTTTCATTAAAGTTTGCCTTTCTCTTGTCAAATATTCTGAGTGGGTAATCATTCTGCCATCCACAAAATCTAATCTGATTCCCTAAATAATAGGAGATTCTTTTGATATAAACGCCTGATAATACTGGAGATTTAAGGAATGCTTGAATTTTATATTTTAGCTCTATTGAAATTTCTTCATCTGCATCTATAGATAAGATCCAATTATTTGTTGATTTTGAAACAGCAAATTTTTTTGTTTTGCCAAATCCCAACCATTTAGTTTCGAAAAATCTACATTGGTATTTTTTACAAATTTCTTTAGTTGAGTCTTCAGATCCAGAGTCAACAATAATTATTTCATCAACCCAGTCTAATGAGAGTAAGCACCTTTCGATATTTTCTTCTTCATTTTTTGTAATAATACATGCAGAAATTTTTTCCATATTTTCTTTAAAGTTATAGATTCTTTTGATAGGCAGCTAAAGTTTTTTGAAAAGTGGCGCTCCAGGTGAATAATTTTGATTTTCTATAACCATTGCCGGCCAATTTTTTCCTTAGCTTTTCATCATTGAAAAGCAATTCAATTTTATCTTTTATTTCTATAGCATTTTTTGGATTATATAATTTAACTACTTCATTGCTTGATAGGCTTGAAGTAATTCCACAATATTTCGATGAGCTTACTATTACAGGTAATTTATGGCTTAAAGCTTCTAGAACGCTCATTCCAAATGTATCAGCCAGGGTAGGGTGTACAAGAACATCTACACTATCATATAGGAGGTCCATATCATCAACAACTCCAAGATAGTAGATATTCTTTTCTTGGTGCGTAATATACTTACCTCTTCCGGCAACAATAAGTTTAATTTTCTCATTATTCAATAATTTCATTGCATGAATTAATGTAGGAAGCCCCTTTCTTTCAAAACCATGAGCAGAGAAAAGTAGAAGAAAAGAATCTTTTTTAAGTTTCAATGATTTCAGCAATACATCTCTATTGGGTGGATTATTTTGAATATCTCTAAAATTTATACCAGGCTCTGAGACGCTAATTTTTCGACTTATATTTGGATAGTTTAGGAGAATATTTTTTCTAAGTGAACTTGAGACTGCAATAATTTGATTTGTTCTATTTGCATCCATTTGTTTTTTTTCAAGCCATAAGTATGACAATATCCTTGGACTAAAAAAAACCTTTAGAGCTTTAAGAAAGATATTTGTTTTTGTTAGTCCTGAATAGTTAGTTTTTACGCAAGGAACATGAATAGTATTAACGTTGGCATGGGTAACCATGTCATGCGAATGAACAATATCAAATTTGTTTTTTGTATAAATTCTTGTCAGGAAAGAAAAAAAAATTTGATTGAGAAATCTAGGCTTTTTTATTTTGGGGACTTGTTTTATCTTAATATTTTCATAAGTCCTATCAAAATTTTGAGTAAATACAACGACTTTAAAATTCTTAGCCAATATTTTAGTTAATTCAACACAGTATCTCTCTGCACCTCCGGCACTAGAGGAGAAATTTCTTATTAGTACAGCAACATTTATCTCTCTATTTTTTATTTTCATAGTTAGTAAAAATCTTTATGAGAAATTGAGGCAAATATGTCCTATGAGTAATAGGAATTCTTGGAAGGGTGTGCAGATCGTCCTCAGAGGATGCCATCCCTCTTTTGACCGAAGTTGCTACCTTATAGCCAGCGTCTTTAACAATTTTTACCGTATTGGTGTCAAAGTCTCCATATGGGTAACAAAATGTGTCAATATTTAAATGAAACTTTTTTTCCAAAAAATTTTTAGAATTTTGAATTTCTTTCTTTTGATCTGATTCTAAAAGGGACGTAAGTTTGTTATGGTTTAATGTGTGCGAACCTATTTCCATTCCTGATTTGACCCACTGTAAGATATTTTCTTCATTCATTAGTTTTTTCTGGCTAATTCCTTTTGACAAATCCCAGGAGTTATATTTACCAATAAGATTTGTGACAATAAAGCAGGTAGCTGAGAATCCATATTTTTTTAAGACAGGAAGAGCATTTTCAAAATTATCTAAATAGCCATCATCAAAAGTAATCCCAACATATTTACTAGCCTTATGATTCAATAATAAGTTAGGAATTTCTGAAAGAGCAACACCTTTATAACCTAAAAAATTAAGAATTTGCATATGCTTTTGAAATAAACCAGGAGGTACACTTAGGCTTCGCATTTTTGACCCCTTAATTGGTTTAGAAATGCTGTGATACATAAGTATTGGGATTGTATTTTTTGACATTTTGATATTATATCAATTGAAGGTAATATAATGCACTAATGAAAATTGCTATTGAGCTTCCAACTTGGTTAGGCGATGCTGTAATGGTCTCACCAGCTATTGAAAATATTATTGCACAATATAAAAACTCTAAATTGATTTTTATTGGAAGTGAATCATCATTAAATATTTTTAAAAATCATCCTAATTTTGATTCAAAGCATAAGATAAAAAAAGACATTTTCTCTTTGTTTAAAATTTCCAAACAGGTTGGAGAGGTTGATTTCTTTTTTAGTTTTAGGAGTTCTCTGAGATCAAGAATATTATTAATATTTATTAAAAGTAGAAGAAAGTTTCAATTTAATAAAAATGCTTTTTTTAAAGGGCATCAAGTTCAAAAATATAATGATTTTGTAAATTCATCACTAAAAAAAGAAACTCTTCCAGGTAAATTAAATATCTTTCTTGGAGAACTAAGGAAAGAATCATCTCAAAAGAGAATCTTGGGGATTAATCCAGGCGCCTCATATGGAAGTGCTAAGAGATGGTATCCAGAGTATTTTGCAAATGTTGGGATTGAACTGGCAAATGAGTTTGATTTGGTTATTTTTGGAGGAAAAAATGAGATTGATATTGCTGAAGATATTGAAAAGAGATTAAAAGATTTTGGTATACAAAATTATCTTAATCTGGCTGGCAAGACTACACTTGAGGAGTTGGTTAATCACTTTAATAAATTGACAGTCTTGGTAACAGGAGATAGTGGTCCTATGCATATTGCGGCTGCAATGAATATCCCAACTATAACAATTTTTGGCCCAACAAAAGTAAGTGAAACATGTCAGTGGCAGAATAAAAAATCAATAAATTTATTTAAGGAAATGCCCTGTCAACCTTGCATGAAAAGAAGTTGCCCACTTGTGCATCATAATTGTATGAAACAGATTCTTTATTCCGATGTTTTAAGAGCAATAAAAAAAATTACTTAGAAAACTCATCATCTATAAGTTTGCATAAGATATGACCAAATAGAATATGCATTTCTTGAATTCTTGGGGTTTTATCTGACGGAGCTTCGAAGATTTGATCGCACAGTCCTTCCATTGCGCCAGCGCTATTGCCAGTGAGACCGATAGTATTGCAACCAATTTCTTTGGCTCTAGTTAGCCCTTTAATAACATTCAAACTATTTCCACTTGTACTTATACCTATAACAGTATCGCCTTTTGAAGATAGTGCCTCTATTTGCCTCTGAAAAACTTCTGAAAATGAGAAGTCATTGCTAACAGAAGTCAAAATAGAAGAATCTGTAGTTAAGGCTATTGCTGGGAGGGCTATTCTATCGTTGTTAAACCTCCCAACTAGTTCAGCTGCAATATGTTGAGCATCAGCAGCAGATCCACCATTACCGAATATCAAGATTTTTTTGCTGCTTTCTATACATTCAATGCAAATTTTTGCAATTTTTTCAATCTGTTCAGTTTGCAAGGAAACATTTTCGACTGTTTGTTGATGGGATAAAATCTCAGCGCTAATAACTTTTTTCATAATTTCAAAATTCTTTCAATAATATTTGTGGTGCTATAACCAGAATAGAAGTTTATAGTTCTAACATCGCCCACAATATCAGATCCAATAATGCTAGTTTTATTGTAGTCACCACCTTTTACCAAAATATCAGGCCGGATTACTCTAATTAATTCTAGTGGAGTGTCTTCATTGAAAATGACAACATAATCAACCGAAGACAAAGAGTTTAATAATAGTGCCCTATCTGCCTCAGAATTAATTGGCCTAGATTTACCCTTAAGATTTTTAACTGAAGAGTCAGAATTAAGTCCGACCACTAGAATGTCGCCAAGTTTTTTTGAAGCCTCTAAATATTTAACATGGCCTGAATGAATAATGTCAAAACAGCCATTAGTAAAAACAACTTTTTTACCATTCTGTTTTGCTCGAGTCGAAATGTCAGATATCTCATCAAATGTTTTAACAGTTTGCGAGCCGTGAGAAATATTTGATATTTCTTCGATTGAGGCAGTAGACGATCCTAATTTTCCAACTACTACACTTGCAGCCAAATTGGCAAACCGAATTGCATTTTCAATAGAGTCGTCCTTGGTAATTGAGAAACCTAGAGCAGCAAGTACTGTATCACCAGCACCAGTTACATCAAATACGTCTATTGATTTGGTAGGGAATATATTCAAACCTTTATCTAAAAGTGCAATTCCTCTCTCACTCAGGGTAATAATTGAGTGACTAAGATTACATTTTTTCTTAATATACTTTAATGCATCAACTAATGAATGATCATCAATAATATTGATTCCTGACGCCTCAGACGCTTCTTTTAGATTAGGTGTTAATAAAAAAGCCCCAGAGTATTTTGAATAATCATTGCCTTTGGGGTCAATCAAAACTTTAATTGACCTAAGTGATGCAACATTTATAATTTTTTTTGTTAAGGATTTTGTCATCAATCCTTTGCCATAATCAGAAATTAAAATAATTTCATAATTTTTTATAATCTTTTCAACAATTGAAATAATTTTTTTTTCAGTTACTGAATTTATTTCATCTGAAGTTTCAAAATCATAGCGAATAACTTGTTGATGACCACTAATTACTCGAGTTTTCTTTGAGCTAATCCTATTTTTTTCTTGAATCAGGAAGTCAGTTCTCACTCCAATGTCACTAAACAATACCCTCAATTCTTCAGATATAGGGCAATCACCTATAACACTTATAATGTCTGTTTCAGCACCTAATGAGTGTAAATTTTTAACAACATTTCCAGCGCCTCCCAGTGAAGTGGTTTTATTAGAAATATTGACAACTGGAACTGGCGCTTCTGGAGAAATTCTAGAGGATGAGCCCCAGAGATAGCTATCAATAATTAAATCACCAATAACAAGAATCTTTGGTTGGCTATTTTTTTGCAAATCTATCATTAGTCTGAAGACTCATTATGAAGTCTTTTGATTTCTGGCAAGTATTTCCGAATACCCTCTTCAAGTGAATATTCAGGCTTGTATCCAAGTTCTAATGATGTAGCCTCAATATCTGCACAAGTATGAAATTGGTAACCATCATAAGGGTTTTTAAAATATTCTATGTTTAAATTTGTTTCTAAAAGTTTTTGTAGAATGTCAACTATGTCCTTGAAACTTCTTGGGATACCACTACCAATATTGTAAACCCCACTCTTATTAGACAATGAGGCTTTAATATTTGCTTGAACAACATCTTCTATATATACGAAATCCCGAAAAATATTCTCAGAGTTTTCAAAGAGTCTAGGCTCATGATTGTTTAGAATCTGATGAGCAAGCTGAATGATCATTGAAGAAGTTGTTTTTTTATAAAATTCTTTTGGACCATACACATTGAAATATCTAAGACCGATAACAGCGATATCTTTATTTTTGGAAGAAAATTTATTTGCCATTTGATCCATGACATATTTACTATATCCATATGGGTTTTCAGGATTTTCAGAGCCTACTTTTTGAGGTGATTCTAAACTACCATATGTGGCAGCTGAGCTAGCATAAATTAATTTAGCATTATCTTTCTTTGCTTTAGATAGAAAGTATTCAAATGAATTGACATTGGTAGATAAAACCATTTCTTGATCATATACTCTTGTGTCGGAGATTGCGGCGAAATGAAATATTAAATCAAATTTATATTTATCTAATAATGCTAGATCATTTCTGGAGTTTAAATTGCCACAAATGATATTTCCACGAAAACCTATTAGGTTCTTATAATGCCCGAAACTTTTAAGATTTCCGTTAGGGAAAGTTTCCCCGCTCCTGAAACAGTCAAATATATGTATATTTGAATTCGGAAAATTATCCTGAAGAAAAAAGGCAACATTGCTTCCTATGAAACCTGCACCACCAGTAATTAAAATGTTTGATTTATTAAATTCCATTTTCAGTCAGAATCATATACGAATTAGAAGGTAAAATATGCAATTTTTTTGCATTGAAAAATGAATTATACCTTATGCATAATTGGACTTGGATACGTAGGGTTACCGCTAGCAGTTGAGTTTTCCAAAAAATTTAAGGTCATTGGTTTTGATATTGACTCGACTAGAATCACTGAATTATCAGATGGTTATGACAGAACTAAAGAATTAACGAATCAACAATTAAAACATGCTAAGGGTATTCTATATTCAAGTAATATTGAGGATATTAGAGAAGCTAATATTTTCATAGTTACGGTTCCTACTCCAATCGATAAGCATAATGAGCCAGATCTGAGGCCATTAATCTCTGCATGTAACTCTATCAGTAAATATATCAAGAAGGGCGATATAGTTATTTTTGAATCGACTGTTTATCCAGGTGTAACTGAAGAAATTTGTGTTCCAATAATTGAGAAAAATTCAAATTTAAAATTCAATAAAGAATTTTTCTGCGGGTATTCTCCAGAAAGGATTAATCCTGGAGATAAAGTAAATAGTCTGAGAAACATTAAGAAAGTAACTTCTGGCTCAACTGTTGAGGCTGCTGAAATTGTTGATAAAATTTATGCTGAAATTATTGATGCTGGAACTTATAAAGCACCATCAATAAAGGTTGCTGAAGCTGCAAAAGTCATTGAAAATACACAAAGAGATATAAATATTGCTCTAATTAATGAGCTTGCATTGATTTTCGATAAGCTAAATCTCAGCACCGAAGAAGTTCTTAAAGCTGCTGAAACTAAATGGAACTTTTTACCTTTTAGACCTGGATTGGTTGGAGGTCATTGTATCGGTGTTGATCCATACTATTTAACTTTCAAAGCGCTAGAAGTTGGATACAATCCTGAAATGATTCTATCAGGTAGAAGAATTAACAATAACATTAGCTCTCATGTTGTAAATTCTGTAACCAAATTAATGATTCAAAAGAGAATCAATGTAATTGATTCAAAGATTCTAATAATGGGTTTTACTTTTAAGGAAGACTGTCCAGATATTAGAAATACTAAAGTATCTGATATAGTTTCAAACTTAAAAGACTTGAATGTCACAGTGGATATTTATGATCCTGTGGCTAATCCCCATGAGATAAATGCGGAGTATGGTTATTCACCAATTAAAGAAATACAGAAAGATACATATGACGCAATAATTATCGCGGTAGCTCACAATGAGTTTAAACAAATAAATATTTCAACATACAGATCGTTCTTAAGAAAAAATGGAGTGATTTATGATGTTAAGTATGCCTTACCTGAGGAATTATCAGATGGGAGATTATAGATGAGTAACTTTAATGACCAAATTTTAGCAATTAGAAAAAATCCCAAAACGTGGCTTATAACTGGAGTTGCTGGATTTATAGGTTCGAATTTATTAGAATTTCTCTTAAAAAATGGGCAAAAAGTTGTTGGTTTAGACAATTTTTCTACGGGCTATAAAAAAAATATTGAACTTGCTATCAACGACGCAAGATTATTTTCTAATACCCATGAGACTCCACTTGGTGAATTTAATTTTATAGAGGGCGATATAAGGGATTTAGAAACTTGTCAGAAATCTACAGAGAAAGTAGAAATCGTTCTTCATCAAGCGGCCCTTGGTTCTGTCCCCCGATCTATAAACGACCCTATTACAACGAATGAGGTAAATATTTCAGGTTTTCTCAATATGCTTCAGGCGTCAAGGAACTCAAATGTAGAAAGATTTGTATATGCGGCTTCAAGTTCAACTTATGGGGACCATAAAGAATTGCCAAAAATAGAAGATAGAATTGGAAATCCTTTGAGTCCTTATGCGGTCACAAAATATGTTAACGAACTTTATGCACAAGTTTTTACTAGACATTATTCAATTGACACAATCGGATTAAGGTACTTTAATGTCTTTGGTAAAAGACAGGATCCAAATGGCGCTTATGCAGCCGTTATTCCAAAATGGATTAGTTCAATAATGCAAAATGAAGAAACTTTTATTAACGGAGATGGAAGCACATCCAGAGACTTTTGTTATATTGATAACGCCATTCAAATAAATATTTTAGCTGCCTTATCAAAGAAAATAGAATCCTTAAATCAAATATACAATGTTGCAGTAGGACACCAAAATAGTTTGAATGATCTCCATAAAATGATTTCAAAAGAATTAATCACATACGATAAAAACCTTAAAGTCATCCCGCCAGTTTATCGGGATTTTAGAGCTGGAGATGTTAAACATTCTTTGGCAGATATCAGCAAGGCAAGAAGACTTCTTTCTTATTGCCCTACCCACATATTTTCAGAAGGCTTAAAAGAGACCATTTCGTATTATTTTCGTGAGAATAATATCAGATGATTACACCAATTATTCTTGCGGGAGGAAGTGGAACTAGGTTATGGCCTTTATCCAGAGGCTCTTACCCAAAACAATTTTTAAATTTTTTTGGAGACAAATCCTTATTTCAAAACACTCTTAGACGAGTTAAAAATTCAAAAATTTTTACCTTACCTATAGTCATTTGTAATGATGACTATAGGTTTATTGTTGCACAACAATGCCATGAAATAGGCATTGATAATCCAAAAATTATCTTAGAGCCAGTTGGAAGAAATACAGCTCCTGCTTTATCTGTTGCTCTTGCTTCTCACGATGATAAAAGTGACAATGGTTTGTACTTGGTTTTGTCATCAGATCATTTCATTGACGATGATAAAAAATTTATTGAGTCGATTGAAGATGCAATTCTCCCGAGTTCTGAAGGCAAAATTGTGACCTTTGGTGCTAAACCAACAGCTCCCAATGTAAATTATGGATATATTGAATGCAAAAATTCTTTGGGTAAATATTTAGAAGTAAAGAAATTTACCGAAAAACCCTCTCTAGAAATCGCAAAAAAATTTATCAAAAAAGAGAATTATTATTGGAATTGTGGAATCTTCATGTTTTCAAAAGAGGCCTTTGTGAATGAAATCAATAAACATAATTCTGAAATATATAAATTGAGTAGAAAAGCTTATAAAAATTCTACAGTAGATTTAGATTTTATTCGACTTGATCAGGAGGTTTTTCAGAGTATAGAAAATATATCCTTTGATAATGCAGTTCTTGAAAAAAGTAGAAGTATTTCTATGGTTCAAATTAAATCTAAATGGCACGATTTGGGAACTTGGGACAGTATTTATGAGTTAAGCCATAAAGACTCTTCAGGTAATGCTATTGAAGGGAGCGCATTTATCGAAAAATCTCATAATTGCCATATTATTTCAAATGAAAAACTGATTGTTGGATTTGGATTAGAGAATCTACATATTATAAGTACTGATGATGTTGTTATGATTGCAAAGATGGGAAGTCTTGAAAGAGAAGCATTCAACAAGATATTTAGGAAGCTCAAACAAGAATCTCGAAAGGAAAAAGACTTTGGTACTAAAATTTTCAGACCATGGGGGTGGTTCAAAATTATCTTAACTGGTAAGAATTTTCAAGTAAAAACTTTAAATATAAATCCCAAATCCAAACTATCCCTCCAAACACATGAATTTAGATCTGAACATTGGGTAGTAGTTGATGGTTCTGCTAAAGTTTTTAAAGGTGATGTTATGCTTAATCTTGAAGTTGGAGATTCTGTCTTCATTCCTAAGCAGGTCAAACACTCAATCGAAAATAACTCAGACGATAATTTGGAGATAATAGAAGTACAAAGTGGAAGTTACCTGGGAGAGGATGATATAGTCAGGTATGAAGATATATATAATAGATTAAATAGTTGAATGTTGTTCTCTAAGAAAGAAATCTCTGAGTTAAAAATCTTTTTTAACCAAATCCCAGAGGTAAGAAAGAAGCAATCTTTAATTATTGTTATATTAACAATCTTGGCGTCTTTTAGTGAAATTTTAAGTATTGGCTCAATCATTCCCTTTATTGCGGTTATCACCTCGCCTGAGTCCTTATTTAGCAACCAAATTTTATCTGATGCTTTGAATTTTGTTAATTTAAAGCAGGGGGATAATCTTGTACTAGTATTATCGCTATTCTTCGCCTTCGCTATCATGATTTCAAGTTTTTTCAGACTATTACTTTTGTGGGCCTCTATTTATCTTTCTGCCAAAAGTGGTTCTGATATAAGTACAAGAATTTTTACAAATAATATTCAGCAGCCTCTTGCCTATCATATTGATCAAAATAGTTCAGAAATTATTAGTTCTGTTATAACTAAATCTTACGCTGCTGCAACTGGCGTTCTTTTCTCTGCAATAAATGCCTTTAGTTCATTGATCATAATTTTTTCTATACTGATTCTCTTTTCCTTAATAGTGACTGAGATAGCTATATACGCTATCTTTGCATTTGCCTTAATTTACTTATTTATTAGCAAATTATCTGAAAAATCACTTAATAAAAACTCTCAGAAAGTTGCCATTGATACAGATAAATCTATCAAGGTTACCCAAGATACGATTGGAGGAATAAGAGACATCATCATAGGAAATGCGGAGAAAATATTTATCGACAAATTCTATAAATTTGATCATTCATCCAGAATGGCAAATGCAAAAATTGAGTTAATTGCTTCTAGCCCAAGAATCATTGTAGAAACATTTGGAATGATCTTTTTGATTATTCTCACCTATTTTTCAGTAGAACAAAATTCAGACAATGCTATACAAATTGCCTTTTTAGGTGGATTAGCGCTCAGCGCTCAAAGAATATTGCCACTTGTTCAACAAGTTTACTTTGCGATATCAAAAATTAAAGGGTCAATTAAACTCTTGCAAGATATAAATTATTTTCTTACTCTTTCATCTCCTTTTAGTGAAAATTTAGCTAACGATCCAATTGAGTTTTCTAGGGAAATTATTTTCAGAAATGTCTCTTTTTCATATAAAGATTCAAATGAAGTTTTATCAAAGATTAATCTTCAGTTCAATAAGGGTGAGCGAATTGGAATAATTGGAGAAACTGGATCAGGTAAGAGTACATTCGTAGATATCTTAGTTGGTTTATATAAACCAACTAAAGGTAGATTAAGTATCGACAATATTCCATTAACTCAAAAGAATTTTAAGTCTTGGCAGAATATTCTTGCTCATGTGCCTCAGAATATATTCTTAGCGGACGATACTATAAAAAACAATATTGTTTTTAGCTCAAAAGATGAGTTTGATGCTAATAGATTTAATATTGCCATCAAAGTTTCATTGTTGGATGACTTTATTGGAAGATTCCCCTATGGATATGATACAGTCATTGGTGAAGGGGGTTTGAAGCTCTCTGGAGGCCAAAGACAAAGATTAGGCATTGCCAGAGCTATTTATAGAAATCCCCAGATTCTTATATTGGATGAGGCCACAAGCGCCCTTGATAGTGTTACTGAGTCCAAGATTTTAGATTTAATTATAAAATTTGGAGAGGGGGTAACAATTTTTTTAATAACTCACAGAGTCAGCTCTCTTAAAGCATTTGATAAGATTGTTGTTGTTGATGAAGGCTCTACTTCCATCAAGGATCCATCGAGTTATTTCAAATAAAATTCTTAAAATCCATTAATGAAATCTAATGAAAAAATAGAAAAGAATACGGTTTTTTTTGTATTACCTTTTGTAAATATGATTTCAAATTATGTGCGAGGAGAATGTTTAAGGGGTTTTGAACCTAATGGGTGGAAATTTAATTTTATAAAAGGAAATTATCCAAAAATATTGGATTTCTTTCCAGCAAGATATTTCTACAGGTTATATTTTTTTCTAGTTATTGTTGCTCAAAAGACTACTCAAAATTCATATATTTATTTTCTAACACCACAAAACCCTAATGTGCTATTCTTTTTGTCCAAATTTCTTAAAAGAAAGGTAATTATTGATATTCAAGACGCAATTCAAAGTAAAGAATTATTGGGAATTAAAAAAGCCTCAAGAATAATTAAAAATTCTGATCATGTAATTTTTGAGTCAGAAGAGAATAGTCTTTTTTGGAGTTCAGTTATGAATTTTAATTATTCTATTATTGAAGATACTCCTCAGCATGAAAATCTTTATAAGAACTTTATACTCAGAAAGAAGAAAGTAATATGGGTAGGGTCCAAACAAACCGCTGTTTACTTAAAGAATTTCCACAAGGAGTTTAAGTTGTTTGAAGAATTTGGCTACTCAATAACTTTGCTTGGTTGTGATAATGAAGTTGCAAATTCTTTTAGACATTATGGAATTAACATAAGGAATATTGAATCATATAACAGACTGCAATTAGCGAAAGAGCTTGAATCTTCCAGAATTTCTTTTATTCCGATGGAGAATTCTGATCTTTTTAACCTTAGAGGAAACTTAAAAGCAAAAATTTCTATGTCCTATGGGTGTTTAACTATTGCCAGTGACCTGGCTATGCATAAGAGGCTGATCAAAAATTCTGTTAATGGTTTTTTGTTTTCTAATTTTGATCAGCTTAAATTTATATTAACAAAAATTGAAGATATCAATTTTTCAAGAAAAGTTTCCGAATCCTCTAATGCCTTTATTGTAAAAAATTACTCAAGAAAAAAACATGCAAAAAA
>Ga0181568_10001198_pt1 | contig 23866 bp, 26 predicted proteins | sample 101ome_20_FD_133758 | JGI IMG/M metagenome (GOLD analysis project Ga0181568, IMG submission 133758) | Coastal salt marsh microbial communities from the Groves Creek Marsh, Skidaway Island, Georgia - 101404AT metaG (megahit assembly) | ecosystem: Environmental > Aquatic > Marine > Intertidal...
CAGGGCGATCGCCATCGTCGGTATCGTCATTGCAGTCCTGCTCTTGATCGTTCTGGGCTGGAAAGAGGCGGTCGGCTTCTTGATCGGCGCCATCCTCTCCGGCGCGACCGGCTATATCGGGATGCACATTTCGGTACGCGCCAACGTGCGCACCACCGAAGCGGCCCGAACCGGGCTCGCCGAAGGCTTGTCGGTTTCCTTCCGCGCCGGTGCCGTCACCGGCATGTTGGTTGCCGGTCTGGCGCTGCTTTCTGTTGCCGTCTACTTCGCCGTTCTGGTTGACGGTTTCGGCCTGTCGCCCGATAGCCGCGAAGTCGTTGACGCGCTTGTCGCGCTCGGCTTTGGCGCTTCTTTGATTTCAATCTTTGCCCGTCTTGGCGGCGGCATCTTCACCAAAGGTGCTGACGTGGGCGGCGACCTTGTCGGTAAAGTTGAGGCCGGTATTCCTGAAGATGACCCGCGCAACCCGGCCACCATTGCTGACAATGTCGGAGATAATGTCGGTGACTGCGCCGGTATGGCGGCTGACTTGTTTGAAACCTATGCGGTGACGATTGTTGCCACCATGGTCTTGAGCTCCATTTTCTTCACCGCTGACGCGCTGACCATGATGATGTATCCGCTGGCCATTGGTGCCACCTGCATCATCACTTCAATCGCCGGTACATTTTTTGTTCGCCTCGGTGCCAGTAACTCAATCATGGGCGCGCTGTATAAAGGCTTTATCGCCTCTGCCGTGCTCAGCTTGATTGCGCTTTACTTCGTCACCGACGCGGTTATCGGCCTCGACACGCAGCGCGTGATTGAAGGCCAAGTGTTTAACGGCATGAGCCTCTATCTCTGTGGCGTGCTGGGTCTGGCCATTACCGGCCTGATTATTTGGATTACCGAATATTATACCGGCGTGAACTTCCGTCCGGTTAAGTCAGTGGCGGCCGCTTCTGAAACCGGTCATGGCACAAACGTCATTCAGGGGCTTGCCGTTTCTATGGAAGCGACGGCGCTGCCGGCCATCGTTATCGTTGTCGGCATTATCGCCACTTACAGCCTTGCCGGTCTGTTCGGCATTGCCATTGCCGTGACCACCATGTTGGCGCTGGCCGGCATGGTTGTTGCGCTCGACGCCTTTGGCCCCGTGACCGACAATGCCGGTGGTATTGCTGAAATGGCTGAGTTGCCGGAAAGCGTGCGCGACACGACTGACGCGCTGGACGCTGTCGGCAACACCACGAAAGCGGTTACCAAAGGTTACGCTATCGGTTCTGCCGGTTTGGGTGCTCTGGTGTTGTTTGCCGCTTACACGCAAGACTTGCGTTACTTCACCGCCAATGCTGACCAATACAGCTATTTCGCCGGTGTGACGCCTGACTTCTCACTGTCCAATCCTTATGTCGTGACCGGCCTGTTTATCGGCGGTCTGCTGCCATATCTGTTTGGCGCGATGGGCATGATGGCCGTTGGCCGTGCCGGTGGTGCAATCGTTGAAGAAGTGCGTCGCCAGTTCAAAGAAAAGCCGGGCATTATGAAAGGCACGGAGAAGCCTGATTACACGGCTGCCGTTGACCTGCTGACCCGTGCAGCGATTAAGGAAATGATTGTGCCGTCCATGTTGCCGGTTCTGTCTCCTGTGGCTCTTTATCTGATTGTTGAGCAAATTGCTGACCGTTCAGCCGCTTTCTCAGCGCTCGGCGCAATGCTGCTCGGTGTTATCGTGACCGGCCTGTTCGTGGCTCTGTCAATGACTGCCGGCGGCGGTGCTTGGGATAATGCCAAGAAATATATTGAAGATGGCAATCATGGTGGCAAAGGTTCGGAAGCGCATAAAGCGGCCGTAACCGGTGACACTGTCGGTGACCCGTATAAAGATACGGCAGGTCCGGCGGTCAATCCGATGATTAAAATCACCAATATTGTTGCTCTGCTGATGCTGGCCATTCTGGCTCACTAAGCTGACGCAATAAAAGACAAGCCCCGGCATAGCGATATGCCGGGGTTTTTTTGTGCTTCGAATTGTTAAAATTGCGTCGGAGATCCGTCGCCAAAGCGACCGATATTACCGAAGATTTGTTGCAGGGCTGTCAGTTCAGACCCTTGCGTTTGTGTGGTGCGCGCGACAATCGGCACGATGATGCCATCTTCAAGCCGATAGACAGCCAAGTCGCGAACGATTTTATTTTCGTCGAAATAAATCGCCAGCACTTTGCGGTCAACTTCCTCAGATGCGCGATAGCTTTCGGTCACAAAGCGGCTATGAATATAGTAAAAAGCGCCATTGTTTAATTTGCTGACGCTGGTAGGTGATCCGAATGTGTCGCGCACGGTCGTTTGGTCGCTCACACCTTTTTCAATGTCCGCGATGGAGCGGTTATCGAAAAAATAGCCGCGATTATCAATCACCGGCGCGCATGCCAGAATCGAAGCGCTTAACAGTCCGGCGGCAAAAACCGAGCCGCGACGTTTCACCGCCTGTCCGAAAGCCGCATCTTTTGTTTTTTGACGAAATCGCATTATTGATTACCTATATAAGATAGCCTAGATGGGTAGCCAATCACGCGCCGTGAGGCAATAGAAAATTCAATCCTTGAGTGGAGATATGTAATGGGACTGCTCGACTTTTTGTCTTTGAACAAAAATGCCCCTGATTTAGCGCCGGCCTATACCGCCATTATGGCGCAGGCGCGCAAGCCCGACCATTACGGGGCGGGCGCTGTGCCCGACAGTTTTGACGGCCGTTTTGATATGTTGGCCGTTCATGTGCATTTGGTTCTGCGCCGATTGCGAAGTGACGGCGTGGCGCGTGACGATATCGGTCAGGCGCTGTTCGACATGTTTTTCCGCGATATGGACCAAGCCATGCGCGAGGCCGGTGTTGGCGATTTGGGCGTCGGGAAAAAAATTCGCAAAATGGCGCAGGCCTTTTATGGTCGCGCCGCCGCCTATGATGAAGCCTTGGGTAAAGCGGCCCCTGCCTCTGATGACGCGGCGACCAGAAAGGCGTTGAGTGCTGTCTTGCAACGCAATCTTTATCCTGATGCCGATGACGCAGCGGATAGCGAAAAGCTGAATATATTGGCGGAAGATTTGTTGAAGCTGGAAAGCGAATTGGCCGATAGGACGCTGGAAGATATTTTGGCCGGTCAGGTCTTTAAGGCCGCATCATGAGTGAAGAAGAGACCATATCCGCGCCGTTTGGCGAGGCGGAAATGAGCCTACTGGTATTGCTCGATGAAGTGCCGCCCAACGGGTTTGAAATAGACCACAAGGCGGAGGCCGATGTGTTGCAGGCTTTGGCCGGACGCTTCAATGTTGAGGAAGTGGCCGATTTGCATTTTCAAGCTTTGCTGGTGCCGCTCGATAAGCAATGCTTGCAAGCCAATGGCACGGTGCGCGGGCGGGTGCGGCAAATCTGTGGCGTGACGCTTGAGCCGCTATGGACCTATATTGAACAAAATTTCTCAACCGAGTTTCAGCCACAGGAATTGGTCGCCAAATATATTGTGCCGGAAGACGACTTTGATACGGAACTGCCCGAAGCCATGCAGAACGGGCAAGCCGATATTGGCGAAATGGTAACGCAGCTATTTGCAATGGAAATACCGGCTTATCCGCGCGTCGAAGGGGCCGAATTCGGCGGATATGGGCAAAGTGAGGCTGAAATTGAAGCCGAAGATGCCAAGCAATCGCCCTTTGCGGCCCTGTCGGCACTTAAGCCGACTGATGGCGATGCTTGATAAAATACTCAAACAGGCGCATATAGAGCGGCGTTTCGGTATAGTAAGTATCGGTAGCGAGGGAACTTGTGACTAAAACCGTAATTGCAATTGATGCTATGGGTGGCGACTTCGGGCCCGCCGTCACGATTGACGGCTTGGCGCGTATCCATAAAGCGCGCCCGCATGCCTCATATTTGCTTTTCGGCAATGAAGACCAAATAAGCACCGAACTGAAAAAGCATGCCGCGCTGTCTGACGTATCGCGCATTATCCATTGCGATGTTGACGTGCCGATGGACGCCAAGCCCAGTGTTGCCTTACGGCAAGGGCGCAAAGTCTCCGGCATGTGGAAGGCCATTCACGCGGTTAAAGAGGGTGAGGCGCACGCTTGCGTTTCAGCCGGCAATACCGGTGCGCTGATGGCCATGTCGAAAGTCATTTTGCGCACTCAACCGGGTATAGAACGTCCGGCCATTGCGTGTATCTGGCCGACCGTGCGCGGCGAAAGCGTGGTTCTTGATGTCGGTGCCAATATTGGCGGCACGGCGTCGCAATATGTTCAATTTGCAGCTATGGGTGCGGCCTATACGCGCACTGTTTTCGGCCTGAAAAAGCCTGAAATCGGATTGCTCAATATCGGCACAGAAGAAATGAAGGGCACAGATGAAGTGAAAGAGGCGGCCGAGTTGCTGGAACGCTCGGAGCTTAATTTCAAAGGGTTTGTTGAGGGCGATGGTATCGGTCGCGGCGATGTTGATGTGGTGGTGACCGACGGGTTTACCGGCAATATCGCGCTAAAAACGGCTGAAGGCACAGCCCGGCAAATGGCTGAATATTTGCGCCAGGCTATGGGCAGTTCATTGATGACCAAAATCGGTTACTTGTTTGCCAAAAGTGGTTTTAACGCCCTGCGTGAGCGTATGGATCCGAACGCTGCAAATGGCGGGATGTTTCTTGGGCTAAATGGTGTGGTCGTCAAAAGTCATGGCGGCGCGGACGCTGATGGCTTTGCCACTGCGGTGGGAGTTGCGATTGAGGCGGCTGACGCTGACATGTTGGGTGAAATTTCACGGCGTATCGAAAAAATACAGGCACTGCTCGATGATGCTTGGGCAGAGTCGCTTGATTGATAACATCAGCTAGGAGGGCTTATGCCCCGCAAAGCAAAAATTACCGGCATAGGCAGCTATTTGCCTGATAAGATTGTCAGCAATGATGATCTGTCAAAAATACTCGATACCAGCGATGAATGGATTACCACGCGTTCCGGCATAAAACAGCGCCATCGGGCGGCTGATGGGGAAGCGACCAGCGATATTGCTTTGGCGGCGGCGCAACAGGCTTTGAGCTATGCAGGTATTACCGCCAATGATATTGATATGATTATCGTATCGACCACAACGCCCGATTTGACCTTTCCGGCCACTGCCGCATTGGTTCAGAAAAAACTCGGTATAAGTCACGGCGCTGCCTTTGACGTGCAGGCCGTATGCTCGGGCTTTGTCTATGGCTTGAGCGTTGCCTCAGCCATGGTTGAAACCGGCCAAGCTGAGCGCGTCGTTCTTATTGGTGCGGAAACCATGACGCGGCTGCTTGATTGGGAAGATCGCGCGACCGCCGTATTGTTCGGTGACGGCGGCGGTGCCGTGGTGTTGGAGGCAACGGATATTGCCGATGAAAACGAGCCGCATATTATCGGCTCTTATTTGCGTTCCGATGGCAATTTGACCGATTTACTTTTCGTCGATGGTGGCCCTTCAACGACCGGAACGACGGGCAAGCTGCGCATGCAGGGGCGTGAAGTTTATCGCCATGCGGTCGGCAATATTGCCGATGCGATTAACACGCTGCTGCAACGCCACGCATTGACGGTTGACGATATTGATTGGTTTGTTCCGCACCAAGCCAATAAGCGCATTATTGATGGTGTGGCAAAGAAAATTGGCCTGCCGGCTGAAAAAACTGTGGTGACGGTGCAGAACCACGCCAATACATCGGCCGCTTCAATCCCCTTGGCGCTGCACGAATTGGTCAAAAGCGGTCGCGTGTCATCCGGTGATTTGATTATGCTTGAAGCGATGGGTGGTGGCCTGACTTGGGGTGCCAATCTTATTCGTTGGGCATAAATCCCTCATTTAATTATGTTTTATGCTTGCGCCGCCAATTTGGCTTGTGCTTAACTTTCATTTGAGGAGATTGGAAATGGCGGGAAAAACGGTAACACGTTCTGATTTGAGCGAGATTGTTTACAACACGGTGGGATTGTCCCGAAGCGAGTCGGCACAAATTGTCGAAACCGTTCTTGATGAAATTTCAGACGCTTTGATCCGCGGTGAGGATGTCAAACTGTCCTCCTTTGGATCGTTTCTTATCCGGCATAAAAACGGTCGCATTGGCCGCAATCCGAAAACGGGTGAGGAAGTGCCGATTGAACCGCGTCGTGTTCTCAGCTTTCGCGCCAGCCATGTCCTCAAAGAAAAAATCAACAAAATGGCCGGCCTCGGTTAAAACAAGTCCATGACGTCAGGAAAATCAGAAAACGCCTTTCGCACCATTAGCGAGGTGGCGCAAGCGCTTGACGTTAAACCGCATGTGCTGCGCTTTTGGGAAAGCAAGTTTGACGAAATCCAACCGGTCAAGCGGGCTGCCGGGCGCCGCTATTATCGTCCCGAAGATGTTGAACTGATTGCCGGTATCAAACATTTGCTACACGGGCAGGGCATGACCATTAAAGGTGCGCAAAAGCATCTGAAAGACAATGGCATTGACGAAGTGCGTGCGATGGCTTCGGGGGATAAACCAAAGCCTGAAGCGGCGCTCAATGAAATCGGCCTCAATCGCCGCAGCAAGCTTGAGGCGGCGCGTCAAAATCTTGTGCAAGCGCGCATTTTATTAGTCGGCGAAGATAATTAGTCTGTCTCGCCTTCGAAGTCGGTTTGCTCCGACAATCCGTCGCTTGCCTTTTTTACTGAAACTGCATAGTAAATGCCTAAGTCGGAGCGTAGCGCAGCCCGGTAGCGCACTTGTCTGGGGGACAAGGGGTCGTGGGTTCGAATCCCGCCGCTCCGACCATTAGAAGCTGGAGAAAAAATGTCTGCAATTTTGCCTATCGTTATTTTTATTGTCGCTTTCGTCGCGCTGAACATTTTTCAGTTCGGTCGCCCTGACTAGGGGCTATTGCGGTTCGTCCGGTCGCTGCATCCAATAAATAATGGCGGCGGCGGGGACGACCCAAGCGACGCCGGTCACCAAATAATAGAAAAACTCGACAATGCCATTGTCAGGCACGCTGGTGGTCACGGCAACGGTCATCACAATCAGCGCGTAAAATATAATCAGCGCAAGCATCAGCACCAGTCCGATGAGCTTGCGAATGCGCATCGGTAACCAAGGCTTATTGAATTTCTTTTGTGATGTCTCAGACATGAGAAGCGTGTAACACGAAGCGTGGCGCATCTCCAATCACTGTCCCTCGCGATGTTTGGTCGCAAGGCGAGCCAAGCGCGAAAAGCCTATATACAAAACATGAGTTCAAACGCCTTATCTGCGCCCAGTGCCTCCGATCGACAAATCGCCCTATGGCTGTTTACCGTCGCGGGTTTCGTCATGCTGATGGTGCTGGTCGGTGGGCTGACGCGGCTGACCGATAGCGGCCTGTCGATAACCGAATGGGCGCCGATACGCGGGGCGCTGCCGCCATTTACGCAAGCCGACTGGCTGGCAGAGTTTGAGAAATATAAACAAATTCCGGAATATCAATTGGTCAATCTTGGTATGAGCATGGCCGAGTTCAAATTCATTTACTGGTGGGAGTGGGGGCATCGCTTCCTTGGACGTATTGTCGGCTTGGTATTCTTTATTCCGTTTGTCGTTTTTTTGGTGCAGAAAAAAATCAGCCGCCGCCGCCAATTACCGCCCTTGCTTGGCCTGTTTGCGTTGGGCGGTCTGCAAGGTTTTATGGGTTGGTATATGGTGGCCAGCGGCCTCACTGAGCGGGTCGATGTCAGCCAATATCGCCTTGCCGTGCATTTGGGGCTGGCCCTGATTATCTTCGCTGCCGCGCTTTGGTTGGCGCTGAATTATTGGCGCGGCACAGCCAAAAGCGGCGGCTTTGGAAAACAATCCGTCATAGCTGCGATTATCGTTGTCGCCGTGCTGATGCAGTCGCTGCTCGGCGCGCTGGTGGCTGGAATAAACGCCGGTAAAACCTATACGGATTGGCCGCTCATGGATGGCGATTTCATTCCCGCCGGCCTGTTTGATATGCAGCCTTTCTGGCTCAATTTCTTTGAAAGTCATCTGACCGTGCAATTTGATCACCGCATGGTGGCGTATGCGCTGACCGCTTTTATCGTTTGGCATATACATCGCGTCCTGCGTTCCGGCACGGGCGGGGCGGCGGCACTGTCGGCCAAATGGCTGGGCGGCGCGCTGCTGCTGCAAATCGTGCTGGGCATCAGCGCCTTGATGCTAGCTGTGCCGATTTCATTGGGCGCGGCGCATCAGCTTGGCGCGGTTGCCTTGCTGGCAATTGCGGTTACGCATCTTCATATTCTTTACAAACAAGCGCTTTAGCATAAGGTAAATAATTACCAAATTTATAAGCCATTGCTTTACAATGGTTTTTTTGTGCAATTAAGCATTGCAAAGTTGCGTTGCGCGACTTAAAACACCGCCAATGCCCAAGACGGGTGGAAACAGGACGAGACAGATGAAAACATATTCTGCAAAACCGGCCGATATTGAGAAAAAGTGGATTCTCATTGATGCCGAAAATATGGTTGTCGGGCGACTGGCTGCCGTGATTGCAACGCGCTTGCGGGGCAAGCATTTGCCAACATTTACGCCGCATATGGATTGCGGTGATCATGTTGTTGTCATTAATGCCGATAAGGTGAAATTCACCGGCAAGAAAATGGCTGACAAAAAATATTATCGCCATACCGGTTATCCGGGCGGCATTAAGGAAACCACGCCGGAAAAAGTGCTGGAAGGCAAGTTTCCTGAGCGTGTTGTGGAAATGGCCGTGAAGCGCATGTTGCCGCGTGGCCCGCTGGCACGTCAGCAACTCCGCAATTTGAAAGTATATGCCGGAAGCGAGCATCCGCATGAGGCGCAATCGCCTGAGACGCTCGATGTCGCGGCCATGAACAGCAAGAATGTGAGGGCATAGTGATGTCTGAGACAACGGAAACAACATTGGAAAATCTCGACACGGCACTCGGCACGGCTGCGGCCGGTGACGAGAGTGCAGCTGTGGTAGCTGAAACGCCGGTCACACCTGCCGAGCCGAAAATTGACGAGCAAGGCCGCGCCTATGCAACCGGTAAACGGAAAAACGCCATTGCCCGCGTTTGGATTAAGCCGGGTAGCGGTGTCATCACGGTGAACGGCAAGGAAGAAGAGAAATTCTTCGCTCGTCCCGTGCTGCGTATGATTTTGCGCCAACCGCTGGTTTCAGCCGAGCGCGACGGTCAATTTGATGTGATCGCAACGGTAAGCGGTGGCGGCCTGTCAGGCCAAGCCGGTGCGGTGCGCCACGGCCTGTCTAAAGCGCTGACCTATTACGAGCCGGGCCTGCGCCCTGTGCTGAAAAAAGGTGGCTTCTTGACGCGTGACAGCCGTGTTGTCGAGCGTAAGAAATATGGCCGTGCGAAAGCGCGCCGTAGCTTCCAGTTCTCGAAACGTTAAGCCTCTTTGCTATGGCGAAAGAAAAAGGGGCTTTTTAGCCCCTTTTTTGTTATGAACAAGGAGAAATTTAATGGGGGATTCGATGTCCGAAAACATTGAAGGCAGCAGCGTTACAATTACGGAAATCATGGATTTCCTGCCGCACCGTTATCCGTTTTTGTTGGTTGACCGTGTGGTTGAAATGAATGGTGAGCAATCGGGTGTTGGCATTAAGAATGTCACCGCGTCCGAGCCGTGGTTCACCGGCCATTTTCCGGAAAATCCGGTATTTCCCGGTGTTCTGATTATCGAGGCGATTGCGCAAGTATCAGCCATTTTGGTTCTGCAACACGCCAAAGATAGCGGCAATCCGATTGAGACCAAATTGATTTACTTCATGACGGTCGACAAGGTGCGCTTCCGTCATCCGGTAACGCCGGGCGACCAGATGCGGATACAAGTGACGCAAATCAGGCGTCGCGGAATGGCCTATAAGTTTAAAGGCGAGGTTTATGTTGACGGTCAGTTAATGGCCGAAGGTGAAATTATGGCGGTCAATCACGACCCCGATGCATAAAGGTGCAGTATGAGCGCGAGCAAAATCAGTGTCGGCATTATCGGCGCGTCGGGTTACACCGGCGCCGATGCCGTGCGCCTGCTTTCAGCGCATCCAAATGCCGAAATTAAGCTGCTGACGGGCAATGCCCATGCCGGGAAGGAACTGGCCGAAATTTATCCGCAATTTGCGGGATTGGACGTGCCCGCTCTGGTGAAAGCTGAAGACGCTGACTGGGGTGGTATTGATGCGGCCATTTGCGGTTTGCCGCACTCGACCGCGCAAGACGTTATCGCGCAAGTGCCGGACAGCGTGAAAATTATCGATATGTCGGCTGATTTCCGGCTCCGCAATGCCGATATTTATGCCGAATGGTATGGCCGCAGCCATGATAATGCAGATTTGTTGAGCGAGGCGGTTTACGGCCTCACCGAGCATTATGCCGATGAAATTAAAAAGGCGCGGCTGGTCGCCTGCCCGGGCTGCTATCCGACGGCAGCGTTGAGCGCACTCTTGCCACTGCTCAAGGCCGGTGTGTTGAGCAGCGATGATTTGATTATCGACGCCAAGTCAGGCGTCACCGGCGCAGGGCGCAGTTTGAAAGAGCAAAACCTGTTTTCCGAAGTGGCCGAGGGCATGAATGCCTATGGCGTTGCAGCGCATCGCCATGCCCCTGAGATTGAGCAAGAGGTCGCCAAAGCGGCGGGTCTCGACGATGTGCGGGTCAATTTCACGCCGCATCTCGTGCCGATGAATCGCGGCGAATATGTATCAATTTATGCGTGCGCCAATGGTGCCAAAGCGGCTGATATGAAAGCGGCATGGCAAGATTTCTATGCCGACAAGCCGTTTGTGCGGGTGGTTGATGATGTGCCCGCGACGCGGCATGTGCGCGGCTCCAATTACTGTTTGTTGGCGGCTTTTGATGATCGGATTGACGGTCGGGTGATTTTGTTCTCGACGCTGGATAATCTGGTGAAAGGCTCGAGCGGGCAGGCGATTCAGAACATGAATTTAATGTTCGGCTTTGATGAGACAGCCGGATTGCAGCAGCAACCGCTTTATCCCTAGGGGAAAGTCATGCTATTGCCTTATTTGCATTGCACAAAAGGCTTTTAAGCGAATGGAAGAAAGATGGACCACGAATTTCATCGCATAGATAGATTGCCACCTTATGTGTTCGAGCGCGTCAACAAGCTGAAGGCGCAGGCGCGCGCGGATGGCAAGGATATTATCGATTTCGGCATGGGTAACCCCGATTTGCCGACGCCGGAGCATGTTGTCGAAAAACTGGTGGAAACGGTTCGCAACCCGCGCACCCATCGTTATTCTGCATCGAAAGGCATTCCCGGCTTGCGTAAGGCGCAGGCGCGCTATTATGAGCGCCGCTTTGGCGTCAAGCTCAACCCTGATACGGAAGTGATAGCGACGCTCGGTTCTAAAGAGGGCTTTGCCAATATGGCGCAGGCAATCTCTAATCCGGGTGATGTTATTTTGGTGCCGAATCCGACTTATCCAATACATGCGTTCGGTTTTATCATTTCCGGCGCGACCATTCGCCATTTGCCGGTGCAAGAGGGTGATGATTTTTTCGCCGTGCTCGACCAAGCGGTGGTGCACAGTCATCCCAAGCCGAAAGTGCTGGTGCTGAATTATCCGGGCAATCCGACGGCGGAAGTGGTCGACCTCGCATTTTACCAAGAGGTCGTCGCCTATGCCAAAAAGCACGACATTATTTTGTTGTCGGATTTGGCTTATTCCGAGATTTATTTCGATGAAGACAATCCGCCACCGTCAATTCTGCAAGTGGAGGGTGCGAAAGATATTGCCGTTGAGTTCACCTCACTGTCAAAAACCTTCTCCATGCCCGGTTGGCGCATGGGCTTTGCCGTCGGCAATGAAAAGCTTATCGGCGCACTGACCCGCATTAAATCTTATCTCGATTATGGCGCGTTCACGCCGATACAGGTTGCGGCGGCAGCGGCGCTCGACAGTCCGGAAGAAATCATCCGTGACATTCGCGCTGTCTATAAAGAGCGTCGCGATGTCTTGATTGATGTTTTTCATCGTGCCGGCTGGAATGTGCCGTCGCCGCCTGCCACCATGTTTGCATGGGCGCGCATACCGGCTCCCTTCGCCGATATGAAGTCACTTGAATATAGCGAATTACTGCTCAAAGAGGCAGATATTGCCGTTTCGCCGGGTATTGGCTTTGGTGAATATGGTGATGACCATGTGCGCCTTGCATTGGTCGAGAATGAGCAGCGTATCCGGCAGGCCGGTCGCAGCTTGAAGCGCTTCATGGACGCGCACCTGGAAAAGAAGAAAACCGCATGAGCGACAAAATCCGCATCGGATTGGCCGGTCTCGGAACGGTCGGCGCAACTGTGGCAGCGCGTTTGTTGCAGGGCGCAGTGCCGCGCGCCGAATTGGTCGCGGTTTCTGCGCGTGACGCGAAAAAAGACCGTGGTGTCGATTTGAGCACTGTTGATTTTGTTGCCACGCCGTTGGATTTGGCCAGTCATGACGAGGTTGATGTCGTCGTCGAACTGATTGGCGGCGAAAACGGTATTGCTTTGGAACTTGTCGAAGCGGCTCTTGAGAAGGGCAAACCCGTGGTCACGGCGAATAAGGCCATGTTGGCCAAGCATGCAGCGCGTTTATCCGATTTGTCAGTCGGTGGCGATGTGCCGTTGGCCTTTGAGGCGGCGGTTGCGGGCGGTATTCCCGTTATCAAAACCGTGCGCGAAGGTTTGGCCGGAAACGATATTCACCGCCTTTGCGGCATTTTGAACGGCACATGTAATTATATTCTGAGCCAAATGGCGGCCGCCGGTCTGTCTTTTGAAGAGGCACTGAAAGAGGCGCAAGAGAAGGGCTTTGCCGAGGCTGACCCGTCTTTGGATGTGAGCGGTATGGATGCCGGCCAAAAGCTGGCTATTCTGTCAGCACTGGCCTTTGGCGTTGCGCCGGATATGGATAATATTTCGGTCACCGGCATTGAGGCGATTACGGCGGCTGATATTGCCTTTGCTGCAGAGTTTGACAGCGTTATCCGTTTGGTGGGGCTGGCCGAGCGCAGCGTTAATGGCGTTTATCACAGTGTTGAACCTGTGCTGGTGAAAAAGGCGCACCCTTTGGCACAAGTGGTCAACGAATTGAATGCGGTAAGCATAAGCGCCGTCCCGCTGGGCGGTGTAATGCTGCAAGGCCCGGGAGCCGGCGGTGGCGCAACGGCATCTGCCGTATTGGCCGATATTTCCGACATTGCATCGGGCTTTGGCCGACCCTTATTCGACAGCACGGTGGCGGCAATGACAGAATCAGCCTCGTCAAATGCACCGGCGCGGGAGTTTTATATTCGCCTCGCACTGGCCGATCAGCCCGGCAGCATGGCCAAAGCGACCCAAATTTTGGCGGAAAACGGCGTTTCTATTGAAGAAGTTGTGCAAAGGTCGTCAGAGGCAGGTGACAGTCATTTGCCTGTGGTTTTTATTACTCATCAAGCAGAAAGTGCTGCATTGGAGACAGCTTTGGCCGCTTTGGAGCAGCAATCAGAAATATGTAATGCGGTGCTGGCTTTGCCGGTATTTCCTGAAGAGGATTAAAAAATAATTATGTCATCAAAAAAAATTGACCGCCAATTAACTTTGGAACTTGCCCGCGTAACCGAGCGCGCAGCGGTTGCCGCCTCAACGCTTATCGGGCGCGGCGACGAAAAAGCAGCCGACCAAGCGGCGGTCGATGCCATGCGCCGCGAGTTAAACACGCTCAATATTGATGGCGAAGTGGTGATTGGGGAAGGCGAACGCGACGAAGCGCCGATGCTTTATATTGGTGAAAAAGTCGGCACCGGCAAAGGCCCGAAAGTGGATATTGCGCTCGACCCGTTGGAAGGCACGACACTTACCGCCAAAGGCATGCCCAATTCGCTGGCCGTGGTGGCGATGGCGCAGGGCGGAAGCCTGCTTAATGCGCCCGATGTCTATATGGAAAAAATCGCTATTGGCGGCGGTTACCCGGCCGGTTTGGTCGATTTGGATGCTGACCCTGCCGATAACGTCAAGGCATTGGCGAAAGCCAAAGGCGTTGACGTTGAGCTGATAAATGTATGCGTGCTTGACCGTCCGCGCCACGCTGAAATTATTGCCAAAGTGCGCGAGGTTGGCGCGCGCGTGACGCTGATTACCGATGGCGATATTGCCGGTGTTATTCATTGCACTGACCCTGCTACCGGTATCGACATGTATATGGGCACGGGTGGTGCGCCGGAGGGCGTATTGGCCGCTGCCGGTCTGCGCTGCACAGGGGGGCAAATGCAGGGCCGACTGGTGACCGATAGCGAAGACCAAAAAGCGCGTGCCGCCAAAATGGGCATTACCGATTTTTCCAAAAAATATGAAATGGAAGAAATGGCCAGTGGCGATGTCGTCTTGTCTGTCACCGGCGTAACGGCAGGCTCAATGCTGTCAGGCATTGAAAGGCGCGGTGATGAAGTATGGACAGACACGCTGCTCATGCGCTCATCAACCGGCACTATTCGCTGGATTAAAGCGCGCCACAGCCACATAGATAAATTCAACATTGATGACTGAAGAAACTGACCGCGCTGCTTTGGGTGTCTCCCGATCGGCAGCGGGACAGTTTTGGGTCATGCAGGAAACCGACGATCGGCAGGTTTTGGCCTTGTCGCAACGTTTGGGGTTGCCCGATTTATTATGCCGTATGTTGGCGGCGCGCGGTGTTTCCAGCGAGCAAGCGCCGTCTTATCTCGACCCGAAGCTGCGTGACCTGCTGGTTGACCCGTCATGCCTTGCCGATATGGACAAGGCCTGTGACAGATTGGCGACGGCGATTATTGACGATGAGAAGATTGCCGTGTTCGGCGATTATGATGTCGACGGCGCAACTTCATCGTCCCTGCTTATTCGCTATTGGCGCGCCTGCGGTCGTGAGATGGGTTTTTACATTCCTGACCGCACGGCGGAAGGTTATGGCCCCAATGAAGCGGCTTTTAAAAAACTGTTCGATGAAGGCTACAAGATTTTGGTCACCGTCGATTGTGGCACCATGGCACATGACGTTTTGGCAGCTGCCGAAGCGCGTGGCCAAGAGGTGATTGTCGCTGACCATCACCAAACGGGTGGCGGTCTTCCCAGTTGTTTTGCTCTGATAAATCCGCGCCGCGCTGACGATGAAAGTGGCTTAGGGCATCTGGCGGCGGTTGGTGTGACGTTCATGCTGCTGGTCGGTCTTAATCGCAGTTTGCGCCAAAAGGATTTCTTTGAAGGGCGCAATGAACCTGATTTGACGCATTTTCTCGATCTTGTCGCGCTTGGCACGATTTGTGACGTTGTGCCGCTTGAGGGTATCAATCGTGCTTTTGTGCGGCAGGGGCTGGCGGTGATGCAGCATGGCCGCAATCTCGGCGTGCAAGCGCTCGGTAAAGTGGCGCGCGCCGAGGGGGTGTGGGGCACGTATCAGCTTGGTTTTCAGCTCGGCCCGCGTGTAAATGCAGGTGGTCGCGTCGGCCAATCGGAAATCGGCACGCGCCTGCTGACCACTGAAAACCCTGATGAAGCGGCGGGTTATGCCGCGCGGCTTGATGATTTCAATAGCCAACGGCGGCTTATCGAAGCCGAAGTGCAGGAAGCGGCGACCCGCAATGTTGAGGCGATACTGGCGCAAGGCAATGCGCTGCCGCCATATATTTTACAGGCCGGTGATGGCTGGCATGCCGGTGTCATCGGCATTGTCGCCGGTCGGCTGAAAGATAAATATCACCGTCCGACTTTCGTCATTGCCTTTGATGAGGACGGGTTGGGCAAAGGCTCGGCGCGTTCCATCAGTTCTGTTGATGTCGGTCGCCTTGTCGCCGGTGCGGTCGATGAGAAGCTGATTGAAGCGGGTGGCGGTCATGCTATGGCGGCGGGGGTGACGCTGCACCGCGAGCAATTGCCCGCATTTGAGGCTTATCTTGGCGAAGCGCTCGGCACAATGGCGCTTGATGCGCCGCGCCGCTTGCGCCTTGATGCCAGCCTGACGCCGCAAGCAGCGACCCGCGAATTATGGGAAACGAGGCAGCAAGGGGGCCCGTTTGGTGCGGGTACCCCAGAGCCTCGTTTGGTTTTACCCGCCGTTAAAGTGGTCAATCACGGCATTGTTGGCGATGGCCATGTGCGCTGTGTTTTTTCCGGCGAGGGCGGCGGGCGACTCAAAGCCATGGCTTTTGCATCCGTGCCGGAAGAGGTGCGCCTCTTGCTTCAGACAACCCGCGAGCCGGTTCATATCGCCGGTTATTTGCGCGCCGATGACTGGAACGGGCGGCGCGATGTGCAGTTTATGGTTCATGATGCCGCACCCGCATAAGCAGCTTTTGCAAGGCTTGAAAAGCATAGCGTTTAAGGATATATCATCACCCAACGAGCCAATGGAGCGCCCTTCGTCTATCGGTTAGGACGCCAGGTTTTCAACCTGGAAAGAGGGGTTCGATTCCCCTAGGGCGTGCCATGCTCGGTGTTTTCCCCATTAACGCCTAGCCAATTGGTAGACGGTTTCGTCGTCTTTCCAATAAGCTTTGATGAATTGGTCGCGCCCAGAGCGTAAGCGGTAATATTTATATTTGGTTGCCGCTTTTTTGTAATAGTTCTGATGATAGTCTTCGGCCGGGTAAAAGCCCTGTGCTTTTGCTACTTCAGTGGTAATCGGACGTTCAAATTTACCGGATTTGTCCAACGCCTCAATCGCCCCTTCAGCCAAGCGTTTTTGCGCTTCGTCAGTGTAGTAAATGGCGCTTGAATAGTGGCGTCCACGGTCGACAAAACTGCCTTTGCCGTCGGTCGGGTCGTGCATGCGCCAAAAAGCGCTCAGTAATTGCTGGTAGCTGACCTTGGTGTCATCATAAGGCACTTTTACCGTTTCTCGATGGGTGCTGCGACCATAGGCGACGACTTCATATGATGGGTTTGCCTTATTGCCCCCCATAAAACCTGAAATGACATCTCCGACGCCGTCAATTTTTTCAAAATCCGCTTCCGTGCACCAAAAACAGCCACCGGCGAAATAGGCGACTTTTTCCGCTGCTTGGCTCGAAACGGTCATTGCCATAGCCAGCGCAAATGTGACGATAAATTGCTTCATGAGAAGAACCTTTCCTTGCTCCCATTATATAGCAATCGAATGTGGCTATTTTTTGTCTTGTGTTATCTCCGGCACTTGCGGGGGTGTGTCGTCATACAGGGGCACCCAGTCGCGCGCGCGCTGTTTGCCGATGAGCCAGCTTTCATTGTCCATCGCCTCTTTAATCTGCTCGATAGAAACAACGGCGGCAATCGGTGCGCCGAGATTGAGGCGGCTTGGATTGGTGAGATAGAGATGCGCCCATTTTGCCGCTTCAATTTTATCTTCATCGGGGCCAAGCCCGGCGGCGTATAGGGCAATCATGACGGCCTGCGCTTCAAAGTGACCGGCACGGGAGGCTTTGCTTATCCAATCGAGGCCGGATTGAAATTCGGCAATGGCAAACATTTTATCTCTGTCCGGTGCCGAGCCGCCATCTGTATCAATTCCGGCCAGTTGTAAATAACATTCGCCCAGCGCTGTTTGCGCGTCTTCATAACCGAAGCCACGCTTGGCAAGTGGTTTAAGTTTGGCAATCGCTTCTCGGCAATTGCCTTGGTGTTTAAGAATAAACCCGTCCCAATATGGGTTTATGCGCTGATTGCTCTCTGCTCTGCGGCGCTGCACATTTTCCGGCGGCGATTCCGCACGGCTTTGCGCGAGCACCGGCTCGCTCACCAGCACTGTGGTCAAAGCCAACACAAAAAGTCGCAAGCCTACCAATGGCCGATATTCTCCATAGATGCCCATGGCTCTTTTGCGGGCAATGCGTCACCGGCTTGCAGCAATTCAATCGACACATTGTCGGGAGAGCGCACAAAGGCCATGCGCCCGTCGCGCGGCGGACGATTGATGGTGATGCCGGCGGCGGCCAGTTTTTCGCAGGTCGCATATATATCGTCGACTTGATAAGCGAGATGACCAAAATTGCGCCCCTCATCAACTTCTTTTTCATCCCAATTATGGGTCAGCTCAATTTTTGCTTCGGGTTGTCCGGGCGGGGCAAGGAAAACCAGCGTAAAGCGGCCTTCCTCAACGTCAAATCGTCCAACATTTTCGAGCCCCAAATGGGTGCAAAAAAAGTCCAGCGTCGCATCCAAATCGGTGACGCGGATCATGGTATGAAGATATTTCATGTCAGTCCTCACAAAACAGAAGAGTTATTTTAGCTGAAACTGCACATAAATGTGGTTTTCTTTTTGTTGCTGTTATTAAATGAGCTCATGTTCAAGGAAATAGAATTCAAATCAAAGCGGGTCTATTGCCGTGGCCGTCTTTATGAGCCAAGCGACAATGAAAGTAACGGGGCCGGCGTGGTGTTGGCGCACGGTTTTGTCGGCACTATGGATGCCGGGCTTTTTCCCTATGCTGAAGCTTTTGCCAAAGCCGGTTTTCACTCCTTGGTGTTTGATTATCGCGGTTTCGGCCTGAGCGACGGCGCGCCACGTCAATATGTATCCGTTCCCGGCCAAAGAGCCGATTGGGCGCGCGCCATTCATGAATTGAGAGGCCATGCCAATGTTGATGCGGAGCGCGTCGGCCTTTGGGGGATGTCATTTTCGGGCGGCCATGTCATTCATATGGCGCATAAAGACCCGACCATTCGTGCAGTGGTTGCGCAAGTGCCTTCGATTGACCCTGTCTTGTCGATGAATGTTGGAACCTATGAACGCGGCATGAAAAAGACTTTGAAGATACAAAAACAATTATTGGCCCGCGCCAAGGGCAGAATGTTTTTCAAAAAGCCTGAGATGATGTTGGCGGCGCCGACCAATGATAAAGATGCGGCCGTGCTGGGGGCTAAAGAGGCGCAGATTTACCCTAAATTGGGCGGGCCAAGCTGGCGCAATGAATTACACCCAGATAGCTTTTTGACCGGCAAGCTTGAAGAAAACAATGCCTCGCTTTTGACCGATGATTTGACCGTGCCCATGCTCATCCAAATGGGTGAGGGTGACCGGCTTGTGTCAAATGAAGCAATAGGTAATTTCGCGCGTCGCTGCGGGCCATTGGCCAAGTTGAGCACTTATGATGCTGAGCATTTCACCATGCTTCAAAACAATGCGCTGCGGAAGAAGGCCATGCAAGAAGCCGTCGAGTTTTACAAAGAGCATCTCGTTTTATGAGTGCAACACTGCGTCAATGGGTTGATGAAGCGGAAAGCGTGGTGATTTTCACCGGTGCGGGTATGAGCACGGATAGTGGTATCCCCGATTTTAGAAGTCCCGGCGGTGTTTGGACGCGCATGGCACCCATTATGTTCCAAGATTTTATCGCCAGTGAGGAAAACCGCATTGAAGCATGGCGGCGCAAATTCGCCATGGCTGACGAGCTTGGCACGCCAACGCCCAATGACGGCCATAGGGTGGTCGCGCAATTGGTGGCCGGTGGCAAAGTGTCGGCCGTGATTACGCAGAATATCGATAATCTGCATCAAGATAGCGGTATTGCTGAAGACAAGATTATCGAATTGCACGGCAATGGCTCTTACGCGGTATGCCTCGATTGTGATTTGCGGCATGAGTTGAGCGATATTCGCAGTGCCTTTGAGGGCAATAATATGGCATCTGCACCGGGCTGCCAGAATTGCGGCGGCATGGTCAAAACGGCAACCATTTCCTTCGGCCAATCTATGCCGGAAGATCAAATGAAACGAGCCGAAGCTGCGACATTGAGTTGTGATTTATTTATCGCTATCGGGTCTTCTTTGCAGGTTTTTCCGGCTGCCGGGTTTCCTGTTTTGGCGCGCCATAATGGCGCGCGGCTGGTAATCATCAATCGTGAGCCGACCGAACTTGATGACACGGCTTCTTTGGTCATTAACGAAGAAATAACGCCGACTCTGCAAAATCTCCTAAAGCTGGATAGTTAAAAGAAAAATAGCGATTTTTCCCCGCTTGCTTCTGTGCCGATAAGTTTAAACAGGCACATGGGTAGATTTCTTCTTTTCTGTCGTCGGTTTTGTGCTAGCGTATCTGGGTAAAGCGTAAACCCGAAAAACAAGAACAAGTAGAGGTTTTACAATGTCTTCAGTTGATACCACTGAGGAAGTGGTTGGTGAGGCCGTATCTATTGAGGGTGTCGTTAAGTGGTTCGACCCTGTTAAAGGTTATGGCTTCATCGTGCCTAATGATGGCGGTGTTGATGTCCTGGTGCATCATTCAACTTTGCGGCGCGGCGGTTACGATATTCTCTATCCGCAAGCGCGTATCAAATGCACCATTATTCAGCTGCAGCAAGGTTTTCAGGCTGACAAAATTATCGCAGTCGACAATAGCGAGGCGATTATCCCGACGGGTAATCCGCGCCCGACTGCCATTTTGTCTGACATCACGGATGTGTCTGATTTCAAGCAGGCCGAGGTAAAATGGTTCAACCGTGTGCGCGGCTTCGGTTTCGTTAATGTCGAGCCAAACGGGCAAGATATTTTCGTGCACATGGAAGTGTTGCGCAAAGCGGGGATTGAAGCGCTGGTGCCCGGACAATTCGTGTTGGTTCGTTTTGGAACCGGCCCGAAGGGGCTGATGGCCACCGATGTCCGCCGCATTGATAGCGGCATGGCGCTGCAAGGCGGAGAAGACGATATGTATCTGCAAGAGGATGATGAACAACCGCCGCTTGCCGATGATGCGTCACCCGCGGACGAGCACGATAGCGACCAATAATTGCGCCGAAATCCGGTCAAGGCATGCTTGCGCCACGCAGTTGCGTGTGGCAGGTAGAGGCATGACTGCGTCTTCCGATAAATCCTTCGACGATATTGCCGACTTGGATGTGCCCGAGCCGTTTCGGCTCAGCGTGCGCCGTGGGCCGTTCACCACCCATAATGGTCCTTGGTTTCATTGGGCCGAGGAAGTGGACTGGCGGCAGGGCGTGCGCTTGCTGGGACGCCATTGCAACAGTCGTGGCATTGTGCATGGCGGCTTTTTGAGCAGCTTTGCTGATGGGCTGGCAGCCACTGCCGTGTTCCGTGAGGTTAAGCGATCCTCGGTTACCATTAAGCTCAACACCGAGTTTTTAAGGTCGGCCAAAGAAGGGGAATGGCTGCAGGGAACGGCGCATATCAACCGCGCTACGGGCAAAACGGCCTTTGTCGATGCTTATGCATGGACCGGCGAAGGGCGCGATATTCCGATGGATAATCTGGTTTTCAGAAGCGCCGCCGTATTTCGTCTGATGGAAGCACGTTAACCGCCTTATCTTTCTTGAAACTGCGCGATAATTGGTCTAAGCACTCATTCAGTCGGGGCTTGGCGCAGTCTGGTAGCGCACCTGGTTTGGGACCAGGGGGTCGCAAGTTCGAATCTTGCAGCCCCGACCATCACTCTCAATTTATTGATTTCAAGCGGTTTGCGGGGTTAACCTGCTTCCATGGCTCTGCTTGCAAAAACACTTATCGGCATTTGTTTTCAACTCGGTCTATTTGCTGCGCTCACCTTTTTGCCGATTGGCACGACTGACTGGCCGGCGGCCACTATCTGGCTGCAGGTTTTTGCTTGCGCGGCTTTTTTATCGGCAGCCTATTTACTCATCGCACGACCGGCAGCCTTGGAAGCGCGCATGCGCGCCGGTAGAGAGGCGCAAGCGCCGGCCGACAGATTGGCACTGGTATTGATGAGTTTGTCTTTGCTGTTGCCAATCCCATTTGCCGCCAAAGATGTTTTCACATGGCAGCTTTTGGCCACGCCGACACCGTTGGTGCAAGCCGTTGGCATGGCGGTTTTCTTGCTTGGCTTTGCTGTCACCTATTTGTCGATGCTGCACAATGAATACGCCGCCCCGACCGTGCATATTCAACAAGAGGCCGGTCACAAGCTGGCCGATAGCGGTGTTTATGCCTTTATGCGCCACCCTATGTATTTGGGGTTTCTATTGTTCACGTCGGGCACAACCTTATGGCTTGGCAGCTATGCGGCGACGCTATTTGCCGTGGTCACGCTGATTGCCAGCACGATTTTCCGCATCGGCATAGAGGAGGCGGCCCTGAGAGAAGATTTGCCGGGTTATGCCGATTACGCCAAACGGGTGAAAACTCGGTTTTTGCCGTTTATTTACTGAGCTTGCGCTTTCAATTCGGCAACAATGTCGGCATGGCGCTGCGGCGATAGCGGATAAAAGTAAATACATGCAACCGAGCTGACGACACCGGCCAGCGGAACGAAAACGATAATCATGCGCAAGCCCGACAATGTCGCCTCGCTTTGCTCGACGCCTGCCTGATAGCCTATAACATCGAGTAGCACGCCGAGAATAAGCGCGCTCAACGCCACGGCCGATTTTTGAGCGAAAGTGGCGAAGCCGAAAACCATTGATTCAACGCGGTGACCGGTTTTCCATTCGCCATATTCCACCGTGTCGGGCAGCATGCCCCAAAAAGTAATGGCAAAGGCACCGGCGCCGAAACTTATGGCGATATAATTCAAAATGACCGCGTTTTGCGTCTCTGCCGGATTGAACAAAAAGGTTATGAGCGCCAGTGAGAGAAAGAAACTGCCGACCATCCAAACAAATCGTTTGGAGGTTTTTAGCGTCACAAATGTCCAAAAAGGAATGACAAAAAGCCCGGTCAAGCCGAAAGCCATAAGGGCAATTTGCGCGCCATTGCGATCGCCCATTTGATATTCGAAAAAATAAATCATGGTTTTGCCGATGACGGTAACGCCGGTGGTCATCAATATGACGGCCGCGAAGACAATCAAAAACGGCGTGTTTTGCTTCAATGAGGCAAATGTTTGTTTCAATGTCGGCCGCAGCTCTTCGGCGTCGCTCTCGGGCGGCTCGCGGCATATGGCAAAGCAAATCCAAAATATTGCGGTTGCCAACAGGCCGGAAATAATGGCCAGAGACATGAAGGCGTCGCTGTCATTTTCGGCGTTTTCCAGCAAGCCACCTGCCAGCGCAACAACCGAGAATGCACCCAAATAGGCAAATAACATGCGCGCACCGGCCATGCCTGCGCGGTCTTCGGAGTTTTGCGTCATTCGTGCCATCAGCGCCGAATAGGGGGTTGAGGCCATGGTGAATAATAAGCGAAAAACCAGTTGCCCGATAAGCGCAACAATGCCCAGCGAAGTCACGGACATATCATCGGGATGCCAGAGCAGCAGTATATAACCAAGTGCCATGGGGATAGGGACAAAGAGAAGATAAGGGCGATAGCGCCCCCAGCGTGTGCACGTCCGATCGGCCAGATAGCCCATAATCGGGTCGGTGCCGGCGTCCCAAAACGAGCCGATGGCGTAAATAATACCGGCCATTGCATTGGGCAGGCCAAGCACATCTGTGTAGAAGTAAAACAAATACAGGCTGATGCCCTGCCAATACAGGTTGAAGGCAAAATCGCCGCTGCCATAGCCAATTTTTTGCCCCCAACCGAGGCGTTGCGATGTTGCGCTCATTAAAATCTCCCTTTCAAGGCATGCCATAGCTTGCGCGCCCTGCCAAGCGGCAATAGTCTGAGCGAAAGGAGCTCTCATGGCGAAGAAATCACTTACCTTATTGGCTGTGGCCGGAATGGCCTTGATTCTTGCCGGTTGCGATAGGCCGACAGGTCATGAAGAATTATTGGCGCTGGACAGTCATCTCGACACGCCATTAGTGCTCGACCGCGCCGGATTTGATATTAGCCGCCGCCATGATTGGCAGGCCGACTATGCACAAGTGGATTTGCCGCGCATGAAAGAGGGCGGCTTGGATGGCGGCTTTTGGGTGATTTATACCGCCCAAGGGCCGCTGACCAAAGCCGGATACACCAAAGCGCTGGCGCATGCACGCCAGCGCAATTTGGTCATTGACGAGATGGTCGAGA
>Ga0181568_10001204_pt1 | contig 23797 bp, 23 predicted proteins | sample 101ome_20_FD_133758 | JGI IMG/M metagenome (GOLD analysis project Ga0181568, IMG submission 133758) | Coastal salt marsh microbial communities from the Groves Creek Marsh, Skidaway Island, Georgia - 101404AT metaG (megahit assembly) | ecosystem: Environmental > Aquatic > Marine > Intertidal...
AGTCGGTACATCAACAAATGGATCTGGGGCCTTTGGAGCAAGTATAAACATATTAACTGATGCAATTTCAGAAACCCCCTACGCAGAGATATCTAACTCTGTGGGAAGTTATAACACGCTTAAACATACTGTAAAGTTTAGTACAGGAAAATTAGACCAGTCGTTTGAACTTTCGGGAAGACTTTCTAAAATTGATTCTGATGGATACATTGATAGGGCTTTTTCAGACTTAAAATCTTATTTTCTTCAGGGGACTTATAGTAAAGGCAATACCCTTATTAAAGCTCTTTCATTTGGAGGTCATGAAAAAACTTACCAATCCTGGTATGGATTAAGTAAAGAACAATTGCTTGAAAACCGAAGACAAAATCCATATACTTATGAAAATGAAATTGATAATTACAAGCAAGATCATTATCAATTTCATTGGAATCAAAAACTAAATCAAAATTGGTCTACAAATCTAGGTTTAAATTATACCTATGGAAGAGGTTATTTTGAACAATATAGGGAGGACGATTCTGTTGGAACTTATGAGGGTATTTTAATATCAGATATTGATTCAGATGGAAACGAAACAGGAACTACAGATTTAATTAGAAGACGTTGGTTAGATAATGACTTTTATGTAATTAATGCATCAGCTAAATATACTGGGAGTAAGTTAGCTATGATATTTAATTCATCCTACAGTACTTACATTGGAGATCATTTTGGTGAAATTGTATGGGCAAGGAATTTTAGTAAAGACAGTTCTATCAGAGATAGATATTACGATGGAAATGGAAAAAAAACAGATTTTAGTGTTTTTGCTAAAGCATCTTATGATCTAAGCGATGAGTTAGAACTATATGGAGATGTTCAATTCAGAAATGTTACATACAAGACTAGTGGAATTACATCAGATCTTGTTAATATGTTGATTGATGAATCGTTTAGTTTTTTTAATCCAAAATTTGGATTGTCATACAAGATTAGACCTAATTCCATATTATACGGTTCGTATTCAAGAGCTAACCGTGAACCAAGTCGAAGTGATTATGAAGCAAATGAAAATATAAGGCCAGAGCAACTAAACGATTTTGAGATTGGATGGAGATATAAAAAAAATGGTTTAAGATTCAATCTTAATACATATTACATGCTTTACAACGAACAATTAGTTTTAACAGGAGAATTGGACGATGTGGGTTCTCCAATTAGAACCAATAGTGGTTCAAGTTATCGTATTGGAATAGAATCAGAACTTGAGCTAAAGCTTTCAAGCAATTTGTCATTAAGAAATAATTTTACATTGAGTAGTAATAAAAACAAGAAAATTCTTTCAAAATTTAATGGATCTGTTTTTGATTTTGGAAAAACTAACATCTCGTTTTCACCTAATTTAATCTCATCCAATTCACTAATCTTTTCACCAAACAATAATCTTATGATTAGTTTTTTATCCAAATACGTTGGAAAACAATATATGGGAAATACTGACGCTGTTAACTCTATTTTGGACAGCTACTTTGTTAATGATATTAATTTTAGTTACAAGATTATTTCAAATCTAGTCTTTGACGAAATCATATTTTCAGGATTAGTCAATAATGTTTTTAACAACGAGTATGTTTCTAATGGATATTATTATACTTATGATGATACATGGTCTTCACCCGGTCAAGTAACAACTTTGGATGGAGCTGGGTATTATCCACAAGCTACTAGAAATTTTTTATTGGGATTAACCCTTAAGTTTTAAATTTTGTAAATTCACAGCGTGAAAAGAGTTATTAGCTTAATTCTTATTGGGATTTTAAGCCTTCCAACCATTTTTGGCTTAAATCACTATTTATTTGAAGAGCATGTTGTTTGCTCTGAAGAAAACGCTCATTTTCACGAAGCTGAAATCAGTTGTTCTACATGTGATTTTTTAAGAGCAAATTCTGAGTTTAGTTCTGAAGATTCTACTTTTTTAATTAAAGATTTTTCTATCTATTATAAACAGTATGCTGTTTATAATAGAACACATTTTTCAAATTTTTATAATTATTTTGATTCAAGAGGTCCCCCAGTAGATTGTTAAATTATTCAATCTAACAAATCAATATAAATTATAAATAAAAAAATGAAAAATATTACAAAAATTGCCTTTTTGGCTTTGCTATTTATTAGCATAATTACAATTAATGCTCAAGATACTCAGGAGAACGATACATTAGTTCCTGTTGAATTATCAGAAGTAATTGTATCTACTCCTTTTAAAGAGTCATTAAAAAACAACGTTATCAATGTAAGTAAATTAAATCTCAACAATTTAAATTACATTAAAAGACAAAATTTATCTGCTGCAATTCAAGAAATTCCAGGTATTTCTATAATTTCAACTGGACCAGGAATATCAAAACCAGTAATAAGAGGATTATCTTCAAACCGTGTTACAGTTTTTAGTCATAACATGAGAGTTGAAAATCAGCAATGGGGAGACGAACATGGAATGAATCTTTCAGGCTTTGGAGTGGGATCTGTTGAAGTTATAAAAGGCCCAATGTCTGTTCTTTATGGAAGTGATGCCTTGGGAGGAGTTCTTTACATTAATCCTGATAGTTATTATGATGGAGATGGACCTGAAATTGAATTAGGGACAGTTTACAATTCCAACTACAGTGGGTTTACAACTAATTTAGGAGTTAAAGGAAACCTTAATAAATTAAATTACATTGTTCAAGCAAGTATGGTTGACAATGATAATTTTAATACTCCAGATCACGAAGTTGAAAACACTTATTTTAAACAAAATGACCTCAACTTTGGTTTAGGGTATAGTTCTGACAACTTTATTTCGGATTTAAGAGTAAACATTTCTGACTCTGAAATTGGAATTCCGCATGGAGATGAGGGGCACGACGATCACGATGATCATGATGATCATGACGATCACGATGATCACGATGACGACGATCATGATGATCATGATGATGACCACGACGATCATGATGACCATGACGATCATGAAGAAGAAAAATCATATCAGGATCTTTTAAACACTATGGTTTCATGGAAGAACAGAATATTATTTGATAATAAATCTGAAATTGAATTCACATTAGGATACAGCATGAACAAAAGAAAGGAATTTGGTCATCACGATGAGCATGGAGATCACGATGATCACGATGACGATCATGGTGATAATGATCACGACGACGACGATCACGATGATGACGATCATGACGATCATGACGATCACGGAGATGAAGCCGCTTTAAATATTGATTTAGAAACAACAACTTTTGATTTCAAATACATTTTTCCAAAATCTGACAAATTTGAATTAGTACTTGGAACAAACATGTTATGGCAAAGCAATACTAACTTTGGTGATGAAAAATTAATTCCAGATGCTGAAAAGAAAGATTTGGGGTTATATGCATTATCGCACATACATACTTCCAAGTGGGATGTCTTATTAGGATTAAGAATTGATGATAGAAAGATTGAAACAGAAAGCTTTAATGAAAATTTTAACAGCTTTACAAGTTCTGTTGGGTTTAAAAGAAATTTTGGAGAAAATAAAATCTTTAGACTTAATTTTTCTAGTGGATATAGAGCTCCAAATCTATCTGAATTGTTTTCTGATGGCATTCACCACGGAACAAACAGGTATGAAATTGGAGATAAAAACTTAAGTGAAGAGAAGAATTTACAATCTGATATTTCTATTAGTTCATTTGGTTCAAATTATAGCTTTGGAATAGATATCTTCTACAACTCAATTAACGATTATATTTATTTAAATCCAACAGGAACCTTAAGAGGATCTTCGCCCGTATACAACTATACTCAAGCTGATGCTTCTTTATTTGGAGGAGAATTATATTATTCTCGATCAACTTCAATCGATTGGCTTTCTTTTAAAACATCTTTGGAGTATGTTTCGGGAGAATTAGCAAATGGTGGGTATTTGCCTTTTATATCTCCTTTTACATTTAAACAATCGTTTAACTTAGATTTTGACTCAAACAGTTATAAATTAAGTTTGGTTTCTAAATCCAAGCAAAATAATGTAGCTCAGTTTGAAACTGCAACGGATTCTTACTTCTTGTTAAATTTTTCAGGAAGTCATGAGTTTAATTTGACGAACAATAAATTAGGTTTTGTTTGGTCAGTCAATAACTTATTAGATGAAGAATATTTTGATCATTTATCAAGATTCAAAACTATAGGAATCCACGAAATGGGAAGAAATATTTCTTTTGGTTTAAATTATAAATTTTAAATAAACAATATTTGGTAATTCAGTTTGATATTCGAACTGAATTACCATTTTTTTCCGAAAAGTACATTTTCATCGGATAGGCGTTTTTGTTTGTTCCAGAAAGTAACTGTCCAGTAGCTAAGCTATATTTATAATTGTCGCAATTACAAATTGATTGTACCCCTTCAATTTCCATGGTAGAACATGAAGAAGGATATTGGTTAGGACAACTTGCTTCCCAGGCGAAAATTTGATTATTAAAATTAAATAATATTAAACCTTTTATCCCACCAGAATTTAAATACAAAGCACCTCCATTAAAATTTAAGTTATCGTACTGTGGGAGATTAAGATTTATTACTTTTTCGAAAGAAACCTCATGAAGATAAGGGTTTTTGTTTATTTCATTTTTTGAACAAGAAATAAAGTTTAAAATAAGAATTAGTGAAACGTATTTAAATAATCTCATCTGGGTGAAAATAGTTAAAAAATTATAGATTTAATAATTTTGTATATTTGTACAAGATCCCGTTTTATTAGGGATTTTTTATTTTAAAATAAGTGTTATGAGTGATGTTTCTTACTATACTGAAGAGGGACTTAATAAGTTGAAAGACGAATTAAATCACCTTAAAGATATTGAAAGACCTAAGGCTTCTAATGCTATTGCTGAAGCTAGAGATAAAGGTGACTTGAGTGAAAATGCTGAATACGATGCTGCTAAGGAAGCTCAAGGAATGTTAGAAATGAAAATTTCTAAACTAGAAGCTATTTTGTCAAATGCTAGACTTATCGATGAGTCTCAGTTGGATTTAAGTAAAGTTTTAGTTTTGTCTAAGGTCACGATAAAAAACTTAAGCAATCAAATGCAATTAAAGTATACTTTGGTTGCTGAAAGTGAAGCAGATTTAAAATCTGGAAAAATTTCTGTAAGTTCTCCTATAGGGAAAGGACTTTTAGGTAAAAAAGTTGGAGAAATTGCTGAAGTAGTTGTTCCTAATGGAACAATAAAATTCGAAATTATTTCAATTGAAAGATAAATATTGAGTTCTATTTTTACACAGATAGTTAAAGGTGAAATTCCTTGTTATAAAATTGCTGAAACCTCAAAATGTTTAGCTTTTTTAGATATTAATCCAAATTCTGTTGGCCACACTTTGTGTATTCCTAAAAACGAGGTTGATCTTATTTTTGATCTTGACAGTGAAGATTATATTGAGTTGATGAATTTTTCAAAAAAAATAGCAGTTGCTTTAAAAAAAGCTGTTGATTGTGAAAGAATTGCTATGTCAGTCATTGGATTAGAAGTTCCCCATGCTCACGTTCACCTAATTCCAATTAATTCAATGGATGACGTTTCTTTTAAAAAGAAAGTAAAATTAGAAACAGAAGATTTTAAAACCCTTGCAAAAAAAATCAACTCTTTTTTGTAGATTTTAGTATTCTATCCTCATTAAAAAAATAAAATTATTTACTTTCGTTGTAAATTAAAATAGATATGGATATTACAGGAAAAATTAAACTAATTAATGAGACAAAAGAGTACGGTAGTAACGGTTTTAGAAAAAGAGAACTAGTTGTAACTACAGAAGAACAATACCCTCAAGATTTATTAATCGAGTTTATTCAGGACAAGTGTGATATTTTAAATTCATACAACGTTGGTGAATCCGTTAAAATCGATATTAATTTAAGGGGAAGAGAATGGCAAAGTCCTCAGGGAGAAACAAAGTATTTTAATTCTATACAAGGATGGAGAATCGAAAAAACCTCTTCAGGAGATTCAGATGCAAATATTCCACCTATACCACCTGCTGATGCATTTGAACCAGCAGATGAGGTCAATGATAACGAGCCAGACGACTTGCCTTTTTAATATAGATGCATCTATTAGGTAGCGAACATACATTTCCCTCAGCTGAAACAGCATCTCGAGAGGGTATTGTAGCTATTGGAGGTGATCTTGATCCAAATAGAATTCTAAATGCATACAAAAAGGGAATTTTCCCTTGGTTTGAGAATGATAACAATTTAGTGTGGTGGAGTCCTGACCCAAGAATGGTGTTGTTCCCTAAAAAAATTAAAATATCAAAGTCAACAAAAAAAATAATCAATCAAGATTATTTTAAAGTTACTTACAATCAATCGTTTAATGAAGTGGTTGAATGTTGCTCAAAGGTCAAACGGTTTGGCCAAAATGGTACATGGATAACTGAAGGGTTAAAAAAAGCTTACAATCAACTTCACGAAATGGGGTATGCTTACTCAGTTGAAGTTTGGAAAGATTATGAATTAGTTGGTGGTTTATATGGAATTGACTTAGGGGATATATTTTGCGGAGAAAGTATGTTTACTAAAGCCAATAATGCTAGTAAAGTAGGATTTATTCATCTAGTAAAAGAATTAACAAAAAACAATTATAAATTAATAGATTGTCAAGTTCCAAGCGCACATTTAAAATCTTTAGGTGCTGAAGAAATTTCAAGAAAAGAATTTTTAAGTTTTTTGGTTTAATTTTTCTTCGAAATCATCAATTGAAATAGCCTCTTCTATTTTGTATTTTCCAATAGAATTTCTTACCAATTTTGTTAGATGAGCTCCACATTTTAAATCCTCTCCAAAATCGTTTGCAATCGACCTTATGTAGGTCCCTTTACTGCATTTTATATGAAAATTAACCTTTGGAAGTTGAATGTCTGATATTAAAAAATCATAAATAGTAACTTCTCTTTTTTTTATTTCAATTTCTTCTCCTTTTCTGGCAAATTCATATAGTTTTTTTCCTCTATGTTTAATTGCTGAATAAATTGGAGGTGCTTGAAATATTTTTCCTGTAAAATCTTGAGATTTTTCAAAAATCATATCGTCTGTTAGGTGATCAATTGATTTAGTTTGGTTAATCTCAGTTTCAAGATCAAAGGATGGAGTAGTAGCTCCTAAATAAAACGTACCTGAATATTCTTTTTCTAAATTTTGAAATTCAGAAATTTTTTTAGTCATTTTCCCAGTACAGATAATAAGTAATCCTTCTGCCAAAGGATCTAAAGTTCCAGCATGACCTACTTTAATTTTTTTAATATTAAATTTTGACTTTATAAGCCATCTAATTTTATTTACAACTTGAAAAGATGTCCAGTTTAGTGGTTTATTAATTAAAAGAATAGTGCCATCAATAAAAACTTCTTTACTAAATACCATTAATCTTGTAAAAAATAATTATTGATCCAACAAGCAAGCAATAAATAGAAAAATAATAGAGTTTACTTTTTTTAACAAGTGCAATCATCCATTTACATGCTAAAAGTCCAGTAATAAATGCGGAAATAAATCCAAGAGAAATTGTAATTAAATCAAAGTTTTCAAATTTCAATCCACCATTGTCGATTATTGATTTAAGCATGCTTCCAAAAATCAATGGGACAACCATTAAAAATGAAAATCTTGCTGCTTTTTCTCTTTCAATTCCTAAAACAACTGCTGTAGCAATAGTAGCGCCACTTCGTGATATTCCGGGCATAATAGCTATTGCTTGAGCTAATCCAATAATAAAACTGTTTTTATAGTTTACTGAATTTATTTTAGATGTTATAACATCGGATAAGTATAGTAAAATAGCTGTTATGTAAAGCATAATACCAACAAAAATTAAATTTCCATCAAAAAAAGAATTTATTGTATCCTCAAAGAAAAAACCGATTAGAGTTGCTGGAATCATTGAAATTAAAATGGAAATACTGAATTCTTTTGAACTTTTATCTTTTGAATTAAAAAGACCTTCAAATATTAGTGATATTTCTTTTCTAAAGAAAACCATGGTGCTTAGTGCTGTTGCAAAATGTAATACAATAGTAAACAATAGACTTTCTTTTGTTGAAAAGTCACTATCGAAAACGACTTTAAAAATTTCTAAATGTCCACTAGAAGAAATAGGTAAAAATTCGGTTAGGCCTTGAACAATCCCTAAAATTATTGATTCAATGTAATCCATTTATTTTTTTGAGGAGGAAGTTAAAATAGCATAAACTTGTATTCCAAAACCAATTAATACAAGTGTAGGTGCTAAGCGGATTCTTCTAAAATTATAGATCTCAGGATTAAAAACATTAGGGTCATCACTAGCTCCGCCTGACATAAGAATAAAACCAATAGCAATAACTATCAATCCCAATGTCATGAACACGTAATTCCTTTTTTGAAAAACAAATGTTTTCTTTGGTTTTTTATTTTTCATTAGTATAATTGATCAATTTTAGATTTTAAAAATTTTTGAGTTGCAAAAAAAGTGCATAAATATGTTATAATAATACTAAATAATCCAATTGCTCCAAACATAATTAAAATGATTTGAATATCAGATTGAAAATCTATGTAATCAAATAGATTTTGAATATAAAATAAAGCACCGCTTAGCATAGAAATAGAAATTAACGAACCTAATACCCCTAATTTAATATGTGTGATTATAAATGGCTTTCTAATAAATCCTCGCGTAGCTCCTACCATTTGCATAGTCTTAATATTAATTCGGTTGGAATAAATAGATAACCTTATTGACCCATTAATAATTAATATGGATACAATTAGAAAGAATATAGAAATTCCTAAAATCCAATATTTAACTTTATTAATGTTTTCATTAATTAATGAAACAAGGGGAGCATCGTATATTATCTCATCAATAAAATAAGTTTTATTCAATTCAGATGTTATTTCATCAAATATAACTGTGTTTACGAACTCTGATTTTAAAAAAATATCTATCGAATTTAAAAGGGGATTGCTTCCATAGAATTCAATAAAATTTTCACCAATCTCATCTATTAATATTTCAGCTCCTTTTTCCTTAGATACATAAACTACTGAGTTGGTGTAGTCTTTAATATTAAGTTTTTTTATCAATTGTTCTATTTCAATTTTTTTAGCTTCGTTTTTTAGATAAATAGTAATTGGAATTTTTTCTTTAAAATCATTGGTAATTTTTCTTGCATTAAAAGCTATTAATAAAAAAGCTCCAATTAAAAAAAGTACGATTGAAATACTTACAGTTACTGAGAAGTATGAAGAAATTAAACGTTTGTTTTTTGAACTGCTCAAAACAATAAAATGTAAGATTTGGTGTAAAAATAATAAACCTTTTTAATAAGATAGGATATATTAATTAAACTTTCCCTATTCATACATTAAATGTATTTTTGTCTCTTTAAAACATACAATGTCATATAATTTTAAACAAATTGAAAATAAATGGCAAAGGTATTGGTCGAAGAACAATACCTTTAAAGTCAATAACAACTCTGATTTGCCAAAATTTTATGTTATGGATATGTTCCCATATCCGTCTGGCGCTGGATTACATGTTGGCCACCCGCTTGGATATATAGCAAGTGATATTTTTTCAAGATATAAACGTTTAAAAGGATTTAATGTACTTCATCCTCAAGGTTATGATTCCTTTGGATTACCGGCTGAACAATATGCTATTCAAACGGGAAGACATCCAAAAGAAACAACAGAGGAGAATATTTCAAGATATAGAGAACAGCTCGATAGACTTGGGTTTTCATTTGACTGGTCAAGAGAAATAAGAACTTCTAACAAGGACTATTACAAGTGGACTCAATGGATGTTTATTAAACTTTATGAGAGCTGGTATGATTATGAAAAAAATCAAGCAAGACCAATTAAAGAACTAATTTTAATTTTTGAAAATGAAGGGAATAAAAAAATTAATGCTTGCTGTGATGATGGATTAGAACTTTTTTCATCCAAGCAATGGCACTCCTTTAGTGAATTTGAAAAAACTAAAATTTTACTTGGTTATAGATTAGCATTTTTATCAGAAATTGATGTTAATTGGTGTCCAAAGTTGGGTACTGTACTGGCTAATGATGAAATAATTGATGGATTGTCTGAAAGAGGAGGGCATGAAGTAGTTAGAAAAAAAATGACTCAGTGGAGCATAAGAATATCTGCATATTCACAAAGACTTCTAGATGGACTAGAGGATATTGATTGGCCAGAACCTTTGAAAGAAATGCAGAAAAATTGGATTGGAAGATCTGATGGAGCAATGGTGAGTTTCGATGTAGAAAAATTTGAAGATAAAATTGAAGTTTTTACGACTAGAGTTGATACTATTTTTGGTGTAACTTTTATGACTTTAGCACCTGAAAACCCACTTGTAAGAAAAATCACAACTCAAGAAAATATGAAGTCAGTTGATGATTACATAAAGAAATCTGCAAAAAGAACTGAAAGAGAAAGAATGTCAGATGTTAAATCGATTAGTGGTGTTTTTACAGGAGCATATGCTATTCACCCTTTTAATGATGAAAAGTTACCAATTTGGATCTCAGATTATGTTTTAGCTGGATATGGTACAGGAGCAGTAATGGCAGTCCCTTGTGGCGATCAACGCGACTACAATTTTGCTAAATTTTTCAATATTCCAATAAAAAATATTTTTTTAGATAAAGATATCTCCAAAGAAGCTTTTGGAAATAAAGATGGATTTGTTTTATCAAATTCTGATTTTCTTGATGGATTAAATTTTAAAGATGGATTAGCTTTAGCTATCAAAAAACTTAATGATCTAAAAAAAGGAGTACATAAAATCAATTATAAGTTAAGGGATGCAGTGTTTAGTAGACAAAGATATTGGGGTGAACCTTTTCCTGTATACTACAAGGATGACATGCCTGTGATGATTGAAAAAGACTACCTTCCTGTTGCTCTTCCAGATGTAAATAAATATTTACCAACCGAAGACGGTAAACCCCCATTAGGAAATTCAGAACAGTGGGCCTGGGATACTGTAAAAAATAAAATAGTTAAAAACTCTTTAATTGATAATAAGACTGTTTTTAGAATGGAACTTAATACTATGCCTGGTTGGGCTGGAAGTTCATGGTATTTTAATAGATACATGGATCCAAAAAACAATACTAATTTCGCATCAAAAGATGCTCTTAATTATTGGAAAGAAGTGGATGTTTATGTAGGAGGAAGTGAGCATGCAACAGGACATTTACTATATTCAAGGTTTTGGCAATATTTTCTTTACGATCTTGAATTAGTTCCAGTTAAAGATTATGCAAAAAAATTGATTAATCAGGGAATGATTCTTGGAAACAGTGCCTTCATTTACAGAGAAGTTGGAACAAATAATTATTATTCAAAAACCATTGAAAAAGATGTTAAATTTCAACTTGTTCATGTTGATGTTAAGTATGTGAATACAAATGATGAACTGGACATTGAAGGGTTAAGAAATTGGCAACCTCAATTTAAAAAAGCCACATTCGAAAAAAAAGATGGTAAGTTTTTAGTCAAAAGAGAGGTTGAAAAAATGTCAAAATCAAAGTATAATGTTATTAATCCTGATCAAATTTGTGATGACTACGGGGCAGATACTTTAAGGTTATATGAAATGTTTTTGGGTCCAATAGAACAAGCTAAACCTTGGAATACAGCTGGTATTTCCGGTACATTTTCCTTCTTAAAAAAGTTTTGGAATCTTTCTCATAAATCTGGTGAATTCTCAGTAAACTATGAGAAACCAAATAAAGAAAGTTTAAAAATTTTACACAAAACAATAAAAAAGGTAGAAGAAGATATTAATAATTTTTCTTTTAATACATCGGTAAGTGCGTTTATGATATGTGTTAATGAATTAACCTCTTTAAAATGTAATAATGCAGAAATTATAAAAACTCTTACAGTTTTATTATCTCCTTTCGCTCCACACATATGCGAAGAAGTATGGAACAAATTAGGAAATAAGGAATCCATAACCTTTCAATCTTTTCCCCTTTTCAACCCGGAATTCATAAAAGAATCTACAATTGAATATCCAGTTTCTTTCAATGGTAAAATGAAATTTAAGATAATGTTAGATTCATCTAATACAGTTGATGAAATAAAAACAAATATTTCAAATGATGAAAGATTAGAAAAATATTTGAATGGAAGAGAAATTAAAAAAATTATTGCAGTTCCAGGGAAAATAATCAATATTGTATGTTAGATTCTGTCACAATTGGAGTTGAGCTAATAGGATTTGCAGCAGCTTTTCTAACAACAATTGCTTTCATTCCTCAAGTTATACAAGTTTGGAAATCCAAATCGGTGGAAGGATTGTCCCTTACAACTTATATAATATTTATAATTGGAGTTTTTCTTTGGTTTTTATATGGGTTGAGTATAGGAAGCCTGTCTATGATAATTGCAAATTTTATAACTGTTCTTTTAGCATCAGTAATAATATACTTTATAATTAAATCTAAAATTAATTAATAGCAATTTGTCTATCTATTTGTTGTTCTAGAGAAATAAAAGTTTCTGTTCTAGAAACTCCTTTGATTGATTGAATTTTTTTATTTAAAATTAGCATTAAATGCTCGTTGTCTTTACATAAAATTTTTATTAGCACACTCCAATTACCTGTTGTATAGTGACATTCAAGAATTTCTGGAATTGTTTTCATTAATTTTATAGCTTCTGCGTTTCTTTCAGCTTTATCAAAATAAACCCCAACAAAAGCAAGGGTTGAGTATCCTAAAACTTTGGGATTCAATTTCAAATGATGACCGCTAATAAGCCCCGAATCTTCTAGCTTTCTAATTCTTTGATGAATTGCTGCTCCTGAAATTCCAATTTTTCTAGAAATTTCCAAAATTGGAGTTCTTGAATTATCAGCTAATTCTTGAATTATTTTTTTATCTATTCCATCAATTTTCAAAGCACTAAGTTTTTAAAATATCGTCAGCTATTCGCTTACTTGTTCCTGACTTTCCTAAAATAGAAATTAATTTGATATAATTTGATTTAATTTCTTTACTGTAATTGTTGTCAAGAATTTTATTTAATTCTATTCTAATAGAGTTCTTGTTACATTTGTTTTGAATCAATTCTTTTACAATTTCTTTATCCATAATAAGGTTAACAAGTGATATGTATTTAATTTTCACTAAAAGTCTTGCAATAAAATAACTTAGAAAACTACTTTTATAACATACTATTTGAGGGACTTTAAATAACGCTGTTTCAAGTGTTGCTGTTCCGCTAGTGACAATGGCTGCTTTACACATTGATAAAAGTTCGTAAGTCTTATTTTGAACAATATTAATTTCAACACCTTTCAGAATTGATTTATAAAAATTATTATCAATGTTTGGAGCTCCGGCTATAACAAATTTATAGTCAGGATAATAATCTATTATTTCTTTTATGGTGCTGAGAATTTTATTAATCTCTTGTTTTCTGCTTCCAGGAAGAATAGCAATAACTGGTTTATTGCCAAAATCTAAAGGTTTATTTTTTTTATCATAAATATTCTTAAAATTTTCAATACTGTCAATAAGAGGATGACCCAAAAATTTAACTGGAAAACCGTGTTTTTTTTCGAAAAAATCTTTTTCAAAAGGGAGGATTACATATAATGAATTGATGTATTTTTTTATTTTTTTTATTCTTTTTTCATTCCATGCCCAAAGCTGTGGAGCTATATAATAAATCGTTTTAAATTTATTTTTTGTAGCCCATTTTGCAATTCTTAGATTAAAACCAGGATAATCAATAAAAATTATTTTATCTGGGGAAAATTTTAAAATATCTTCTTTACAGTAACTGATATTTTTTAAAATAGTTTTAAGATTAATTAAAACTTCATAAAACCCCATAAAAGCTAAATCTTTAAAATGTTTTACTAAAGTAGCTCCTGCATCTTTCATTTTATCACCGCCCCAGGCTCTAATTTCAGCTTTAGGATCTTTTTTAATTATTTCTTTAATTAAGTTAGATCCGTGCAAATCGCCAGAGGCTTCACCTGAAATTATATAGTATTTCATTTTAGAAAATCCAGTTTCTCAACTTACTTATATTATCATGATCTGTCATATCGAATTTTATTGGCACAATTGATATGTATCCGTTTTCTAAAGCCCATTCATCCGAATCACTACCCTTATCTTTATTTATAAATTCACCTGTAAGCCAATAATATTCTCTTCCCTGAGGATTAGTTCTTTTATCAAATTTTTCAATCCAATAAGCATTTGCTTGTCTACACACCTTAATTCCTTTAATTTCTTCTTTTTTCAACTTAGGAAAATTTACATTTAGGGCATTTCCTTTAGGGATACCTTCTTTTAAAGCTTTTTTAGTAATTTTTATTACATGTTCTCTAATTTGACTAAAGTCAGCATTCCAATTGTAATCTAAAAGAGAAAAACCAATAGCAGGCACACCCTCAACACTAGCTTCAACTGCTGCACTCATAGTTCCAGAATAGATTACATTTATTGACGAATTGGAGCCATGATTTATTCCAGAAACACAAATGTCAGGTTTTCTATCTAAAATTTCATTAATCCCCAATTTAACACAATCTGCGGGTGTTCCTGAACACGAGTACTCTATTTGAGGGCCATCATCAATTTTAATTGAATTGCAATGTAATGTCGAATTAATAGTTATTGCATGGCCCATAGCAGATTGAGGGCTATCAGGTGCAACAACAACAACATCTCCAATTTCATTCATTGCAGAAATTAAAGTTCTTATTCCAGGAGCTGAAATTCCGTCATCATTGGTTACTAATATTAAAGGTCTTTTAGACATAGTTTGTTTTAAGTAAAATTAATTTAATTATTGGAGGTTCTCTAATTTATCTTTGCATCCATATTTCATTAATTGGGTTTCCTTTGCTGCTAAATCCTTTATGATTCCATTTTCCGTCTTCTAAATTAAAGTCAAATTCAAGCTTCATTCCAACTCTGGAAATATCTCTTGAAAAATATTCAATGTTTTCAGAATACTTTCCGTTAATAGTTGTGTATGAACCACCCCCAGTTGCAATAAATTTTTTAGAATCAAGGTCGTATGCTATCCATTGAAATTTTGAACCAGAGAGTATTTTCATTGTTTTTCTAGATTTTTTAGTATCTCTTATTTGGAATTTACCATTTCTAAATCTAGCAGACATCAACCAAGCTCCATTCAATTCACCAGGAGAACCGTTATCAATTCTAGAAAACTTCATGTCGGTTCCTGCTATTTCTAAAAATTCTTCATTAATATTAATATCAAAAACAACAGATTCTCCAACTCTTTCAGGGTTATCAGTATCAAACTCTACAACTTCAGTCATTGTATTACCTTCTAATTTCCAGCTTCCTCCATTTGAATGAATAAGTTTTCCTGTATTCTTTTCAATAATACTAAGACTTTGATGTGATTCTGAGAAAATTACTATGCTTTTAAGCTCTGTTCCATCTTCTGAGCTGTGGATTCTTTCCCAAGCGCCTACAGGACTCTGAGCATTTAGAAAGATTGAAAAAATTGTTAATAGTAATATTAGAGTGTTTTTCATTTATTTTGTTTTAAAAAAGAAATAACATTTTTTGTAGCTCCTAGGTTGTCAAATATATAATTGTAGTTGTTTTCTCCCATCTTTAAACATAATTCTTTATCATTAATTAGTTTATTTACCGCATTGTTAAAATCAAGATTATTTTTAACACTAATTAACCCCTTTAGAGTGATCATTTCTTGGGCTTCAGGAAATTTATCGTGATTTTTTCCAATGACTATAGGGCATTTAAAAATTGCAGGTTCCAAAATATTATGTAGACCAGTTTTTCCCATCGCTCCACCAACATATGAAATATTAGCATAACTGTAAAGTTTAGTTAACAATCCAATACAATCTACAATTAAGATTTTGTAGTCTTTAGGATTGTTGTTTTCAAGATTGGATAGGGTAATGCTTTTAACGTTAAGCCTATTTTGAAATTCTTTTATTTTTTTTGAATTTATTTGATGAGGAGCGATGATCCAACGTATATTTTCTGTTGAATTAGACTTCAAATAATCAATTATAAGTGACTCGTCTTCAAACCAAGTACTACCAGCCACAAAGCAAGTCTTTTGATCAATAAAATCGCTTATATTTTTTATAAAGTTATTTTGATTCAACAAAGAATATACTCTGTCAAATCTTGAATCACCCATTAAACTTGAATTTGAAATTTTAAATTTTTTTAATAGTTCGAGTGAGGTTTTATTTTGAACAAAAAAATGAGAGAATGAGGACGATATCATCTTTAAAAAACTTTTACCATACCATTTGAAAAACCAATGACTTTGTCTAAATCGACCAGCAATTAGATAAGTTGGAATATTGTTTTTACTTAGATTTCTTAGATAGTTTGGCCAAAACTCATACTTTACAAAAAAAGCCATTTTTGGACTTACTATTTTTATAAATTTTTTTGAATTAAAATAGTTGTCAAGTGGAAGATAAACAGTCAAATCTGCTATTTCATTATTTTTTTTTACTTCATATCCTGAGGATGAAAAAAAAGACAGTATAATTTTATGGTCTTTATATATTTTTTTTAATTCTTTGAAAACAGGAAGACCTTGTTCATATTCTCCTAGTGAAGCAACATGTATCCAGATGTATTTTTCTGATTTTGAAATGTTTTTTTCTAATGTGTTTAAAACATTTTTTCTTTGATCAACAAAGACTCTAATTTTTTTATTAATAAATTTTAAAAAGAATAATAAAACAGTAGTTTTAAAAATTAAAATATTATATAAAGTAATCATCAGATGCAAAAATACTAATTCTGTTTGCTAAAGTTACTTATTAATAATATTTCTAATTATTTAGAAGACATAAATTGATTATTTAAACAATTTCTATTTCATTACTTTTGCGTAAATTTTTATTAGATGAAAAAACTTCAAATGGTCGATTTACAAACTCAATATGAGTTTATTAAAGATCAAGTTGATTCTACAGTATTAGATATTTTTAAAAGAGGGACATTTATTAATGGTCCAACAGTTAAAGAGTTTCAATCTGATTTAGAAAAATATTTAAATGTAAAACATGTAATTCCTTGTGCCAATGGAACTGATGCTCTTCAAATTGCATTAATGAGTTTAGGTTTAAAACCAGGTGATGAGATTATAACTTCTGATTTTACTTTTGCAGCTACTGTTGAGGTTATTGCTTTATTACAGTTAAAGCCTGTACTTGTAGATATTGAAGAAAATACTTTCAATATTAATTGTGAAGAAATTTTAAAATCAATTACTCCAAAAACTAAAGCAATAATTCCAGTTCATTTATTTGGACAAATAGCAAACATGGAAGAGGTAATGAAGATTGCAAAAAATCATAATTTAAAAGTTATTGAAGATAATGCTCAAGCAATTGGAGCTACATATAAAACAAATCAAAAATCTGGTACTATTGGCGATATTGGAACTACATCTTTTTTTCCATCAAAAAATCTAGGTTGTTATGGTGACGGTGGTGCGATATTCACAAATGATTACAATATAGCTCACATTATAAGAGGAATTGTTAATCATGGAATGTATAAGAGATACCATCACGATGTAGTGGGAGTTAATTCAAGATTAGATAGTGTTCAGGCAGCTGTTCTTAGAGCTAAACTTCCTTTACTTGATTTTTACAATGAGAGAAGAAAAGAAGCCGCAATAAAATATTCGATTAGATTTAAGGATAATAAAAATTTAAAAACTCCCATTGTTTATGATAATTGTCAATCCCATGTTTTTCATCAGTATACTTTGAGAGTATTAAATAATAAAAGAGATGAACTATCGAACTATCTAAATGATAACGGTATACCACATGGAATATATTATCCAATTCCTCTTCATAAACAGAAAGCTTATCGTGACGACAGATATAATGAAGAAAATTTTAAATTATCAATTATGATGTCTAAGCAAGTAATTTCTCTTCCAATGCACTCTGAACTTCAGGACGATCAAATTGACTTTATTTCTGAAAAAATTAATTGTTTTTTCAAAGATTAGGCGAGCTAACTTCTGATTCTCTATTTATTTTCCTTACAAGGCCCTGCAATACTTTTCCTGGACCAATTTCAATAAAATTATTACAACCATCTTGAATCATTTTGTTTACACTTTGAGTCCACTTAACTGGAGAGGTTAGTTGAGCTATAAGGTTTTCTTTAATTTTTTCAACCGATAATTCAGGACGTCCATTTACATTTTGGTAAATAGGGCATGATGGCTGATTAAATACAGTTTGATTTATTGCAGAAGAAAGTTCTTTTTTTGCATCAATCATTAATTCAGAGTGAAAAGCTCCTCCAACATTTAATACTAAAGCTCTTCTAGCTCCAGCACTACTCAATTTTTCACAAGCATTTTTAACCGCATCAACTTCACCAGAAATAACTACTTGACCTGGACAGTTATAATTCGCTGCAACGACTATCCCATTAGTTTCTTGGCAGATATCTTCAATAATTTTATTTTCTAGACCTAAAATAGCGGCCATAGTTCCATTGGTTTTTTCACATGATTTTTGCATTGCTTTTGCTCGAATAGAAACTAACTTTAATCCGTCCTCAAAGTTTAAAGCACCAGAGGCAACTAAAGCTGAAAATTCTCCCAAGGAATGTCCAGCTACTAAATTTGGTTTAAAAGACTCTCCTAGTATTTTTATTATAGCCATAGAATGTATAAATATGGCTGGCTGAGTAACTTTAGTTTGAGTTAATTCTTCTTTGGAACCCTCAAACATAATTTTTGAAATGTCAAATCCAAGAATTTTTTCGGATGTTTTAAAAATAGGTTTTAATTCATCATATTTCAAGTATAAATCTTGACACATCCCAGTGAATTGTGACCCTTGTCCTGGAAAAATATATCCTTTCATCTATTTTATTTTATTGTATCTGTAAAATGTAAAATCGTATTCGTTTTTGTCATCTTTGAATCTTTTTTCTGAACTAACTTCTTGCCATAGATTGGTGTTGATTTCTGGGAAAAATGCATCACCTTCAATGGTTGTATGAACCCTAGTTAGTTCTATTCTGTCAGCATTTTCAATTGCTAGTTTATATATTTCTCCTCCTCCAATAATAAAAGGCTGTTTATCATTTTTTGCTTCGAATAAAGCCTGTTCTAATGAATTAACTACAATTGCATTTTCTGCTTTATAGTCTAGTTTTCTAGTAATTACAACATTTGTTCTATTAGGCAAAGCTTTAGGCATTGATTCGAAAGTTTTTCTTCCCATAATAACGAAATGTCCTTTGGTTAAGTCTTTAAAATGTTTTAAGTCATCACTTAAGTGCCAAATAAGTTTGTTGTCTTTTCCAATAACATTGTTTTCACTAGCAGCAGCAATTAAAGTCACTAAGCTTTTTGGATTTTTTTGAGAATATAGTTCAGATTCGGCTATAATTCTAGCCTCCTTTTCTAATTCAGCTTTTATTTCTGAAATTTTTATCTGTTGTTTTTCAACTAATTTTTTTAATTGTTCTTTTTCCCATTTTTTACCAATAAATTTATTTTTAACATAAACATTAAAAATATGGAAAAGGAGTAATAGTAACCATAAAGAACATACCCAATAAGACCATGAATATTCAAGAAAGGTTAGTTCTGATTTATAGTCAAAAACTAGGTCAGCTAGTAGAGACGTTACAGACCCAATGATAAAAAAGGAAAAATGATAAAATAATTTCTTTTTTGATTTTATTCGAGCTTGAGCATATTCAATTAAAGCTAGTTGATCCTCATTTATATTTGAACTATTCTTATTTTTAAATAGCATAATTTTTAAATCAGATTCAAAAATACTCTTTTATATCATAATTTTTATTTATTAAATGAATTTTCCAGCTTTAGAAAATAAAATATACTTTGACACTGCACGCTCAGGATTAATGTATGATGAATTGTTAAAATGGAGAAAAGATCATGAACATCTATTTTTATTTCAAGGAAGTCAATTTAGAATTAATCATGATGAGCTTTTTGATAAAACCAGATTTGAAATTAATAGTTTTTTAAATTCTCCAAATTCCAGAACATATTTGACACAAAATTTTTCAGTAGGGTTTAATTGTTTGCTAAAAATTATACAAAAGAGTTCTAAAGTGATGATGATAAGTGGTGATTATCCAAGTATTACAAAACAAATTATATCTTCAGGTTTCGATCATTTTTTTATCGATAATTCTTGGGATTTAGAAAATCAAATTATTAATGGAATTAATGAAAATAATCCAACTGTTTTTGTTTTTTCAATAGTCCAATATATCGATGGTCTATTGATTGATCTTGACCTTATTAAAAAAATAAAAGAAAAATTCCCAAATATTCTGTTCATAGCAGATGGAACTCAATATTTTGGTACGAAATTTTTTGACTTCAGTAAATCTAAAATTGATGTTATAGCTTCAAGTGGCTATAAGTGGATGCTTGGAGGGTATGGGAATGGATTTGTTTCTTTCAATAAATCTATTTCTTTAAAACATTTCAATGCAAATTTAAATGTTGATAATTTATTTGATTTATTTGAGCCTGGACATTTGGATACGTTAAGTTTTGGAAGTCTATGTTTTTCTTTAAACAATTTATCTAAATATGGAATTAAAAAAATTGAAAATAAAATTAATATTTTGTCAACTTATGCTAGAAATAGATTTCAAGAAAAAAATCTTTTAAGTGACAAAATTGAAAAAAGAGAAAAATATTCTAACATTTTCAATATTAAAGCAGACGACATAACCCATAACAAACTTTTAAAACACAAAATTGTCTGTTCAAAAAGAGGTGATGGTCTAAGACTTAGTTTTAATTTCTATAATACTACAGATGAAATTGATTTTTTAATTTCTAAGCTATAGTTTTATTCCAAGATTATAAAACTTGAAATACCAGAATCAGACGAAGCACCGTGATTATCTTTAGTAACTATTCTCCAATAATAAGTGCCGGGATCAGTTAATGAAATGGTTCTTTTTGTAGCTCCCCAGTTCCTAGCCAATAAAGTTGATGCATCTTCTTTATCAATATATATATCAAAACTATGGGTATCATTACTGTCAATATCAGAGAACGTCCAGGATAATTGAACTGATCCAGTATTTAATGATGCGCCAGGTGAAGGTGCCACAATTTCAGCAGGGAAAGGAGCATGGTTTTTTAAAGGTTCTCCAGATAAGTAAAATTTCCATTTATCACTCTCGGCTACAAAACTCGTGCTATTAGTTGAAATAATTTGCCATGAATAAGGAAATCCTTTTTCTAATGTTATTTCTGCACTTGTTGAAGTAGTAGTAGTAGTGCTAATTTCATTTGTAGTTAAGTTTTTTACGTTGAGAGTGTAGGAGGTTGTATTTTGTGCTGTGTTCCACTCGAATTTGACTGCATCAACTTCCAAACATTCAGTATTATTTTCGGGTTTACTTAAAACAGCCTTTTGAGGTTTTTGAGGAGTTGGTGGTGGGTCAACCGGTCCATTTACGCCTCCACCATTTTCATCTCCGCCACCCCCGCATGAGATCATGATTAAACTTAAAAGATATATCGATGTAAAAAATATTTTTCTCATTATTCTTTAATTACTTTAATTGATTTATTAACTGTTTCAGATTCTACTTGTAAGATGTAAATTCCTGATTTTATATCAGTAAATGGAACGTTTAAAGATCTTGTGTATGGAACTTTGTCTTCTCTTGTCCAAATGATTCTTCCCGTCACATCAAATAATGTCATATTAATATCGTTATCATTTCCTCCAACCCAAAGTTTACTTTGATTATTAGCAGGATTTGGTGATAATAAAATTTCTTCAGAAATAAAAATCGTTTCTTCAAAAACTCCTTGACATTCTAGATTTGTGGAAACTTTAATGGTATTAATACCAGGCTTAAGATCAAGATTTAGTTCACTGCTAGATGTTTTAAAGTTCAAACCATTAAACGAAATATTATAACTAGAACTTCCTTTTAAATTCAAATTAATTTGTCTATTGTCCCTGTTAATTCCAGCCAGTACAGAAAGATCAATGGGTTCTTGAATGTTGACATTAAAGCATTGTTTAAAGTTTGAAAACAATTCATTAGTCAAACAAACTTCATAAACTCCTGCTTCAAGTCCGCTTAAATTCCAATTTGAACCTTCTATTTCAACAGGATCAAATGAAAACCCACTAGCATTACTGCTAACATCAACTGTGAAAGGATATTCTCCCCAGTCCCCTTTAATAGTTAGATCAATAACTCCATTGTTTGAAGATCTACATACTTCATCTGTATAAAATAAAGTAAAGGTGTCATTGGCAATTGGATTAGGATCACAAACATCACCAATTCCATCTCCATCAAAGTCTTTTTGGTCTGGGTTAGCTGTGTTTTCACAGTTATCTTCTGAATTTTTTATTCCATCATTATCGTAATCGTTGGAAAGAATTTCAAGCTCAATGCCAACCGATTCTATGGTTTGTCCAGGAGCTGTTGCGTTGATTATTAAAGGATAAATTTTTGCTTCAGCTGTATCGCTTATGGTTAAATTAAAGGTTAACTCACCATCAGTATTAATAACAATCGGGTTAGATGGGTCATAATTTAACTCAGTGTCAAGAGGAAGCCCATCGACAGAGAAAGTGGTTTCAAAATCATAATTAGAAAAAACCCTTAATTTCACGCTAAATGAACCAGTTTCACCTTGGTTTATTTTTAAGCTAGGTTCAGGAACACTTAACTGAAGCAATGGTCCATCTGATGAAAAATAGGATGAAAAAACTCCTCTACCATAAGTTGATGCAAAAACTTTATAATCATCTCTCATGTCAAGATCAGTAACTCTTACATCGCTCATCCCATTAAAAGCACTATTCCAAGTAGGAGAGCTATCAAAAAAGTTTTTAGTATACCAAACTCCAAGGTCTGTACCAACAATTACTTCACTTAGAACAATAGGATTTTGTAAAATTGATCTTACAGGTAAGTTTGGTAAACCTCCATTATTTTCATCTCCTTCTTTGTTTTCCCATGTTTTTCCGCCATCTTTTGAATAAAAAATATTGATAACAGAATAATTATGAAATGTAACAAAGATTTCGTTTTCAGTTAATCCAAATTCAATATCAGAGACACTTCCTAAGAAATCTCTTCCTGTTAAATTTATGTATGTAGGGTTTGAAGTGTTTGCATTTTCAACTTTAATAACAGAGCCGTCCTCTAATCCAACCATTAATGTTGATGAATTAGTTGTATGTGGAGAAACTGTTAACGCAGAAATATTTGACGTGATCTGTGAGTTAGAAAGTATTCTGCTTGGAGCATCGGAATTTTTATCGTCTTCGTCAAAATTATCCCAGCCGTAATATGAGATAATTTGAAAATTTGATCCTGTATAATTTGAGTATATAATTCCAAAATTTGAATCAAGTGCTTGTACATTTATGAAATCACCATTTGAACCACCTTCGCTTCTGATTTGATAAAAATCTTCGCTTACAAAATCATAGGCTTCTACATAATTATTATAAACATAATTTGTAATAAAATAAGGTTTGTCTAAATTTTGAGAGAACATTGAAGCAGCTCCATCACCTCCAGAAACATCGATACTTGTTGTGATTTTGTCTTCACGGTCAGATTGAAATTGAGTTCCGTTATCTTGAGCTCCAGAAAGAAACACATCGCTCATACCTGATATTCTTTTAGTTTTTCTTCTCCAGTCAGA
>Ga0181568_10001208_pt1 | contig 23779 bp, 20 predicted proteins | sample 101ome_20_FD_133758 | JGI IMG/M metagenome (GOLD analysis project Ga0181568, IMG submission 133758) | Coastal salt marsh microbial communities from the Groves Creek Marsh, Skidaway Island, Georgia - 101404AT metaG (megahit assembly) | ecosystem: Environmental > Aquatic > Marine > Intertidal...
AGGAACAGTTGACCCTCGCGAACGATGGCCGGTCTGTCATGGTCCAGTTCTGCCCACACCTGGCCCCAATGAAACGCGGGATTCATTCCACCATCTCGGTACCTGCCAAAGGCGGTCTCGAAGAAGTCTATCAAGAATGGACAGATGCTTATGCAGACAGCCCTCTGGTACAGGTGCTGCCATCCGGGCAATTCCCGGACACCGCCCACGTCACCGGAACTTCCCGGGCCGACATCTCAGCCGTTTATGATGATAGAACGGATCGTTTCATTCTCACCAGCGTGATCGACAATCTACTCAAAGGCGCCAGCGGTCAGGCAGTCCAGATTGCCAACTTACGGTACGGATTCCCCGAAACCGCCGGCTTGCTCTAATTCATTCGCCCCATTTCCACATATTTTGAAAAATGAACTCACAGATTCAGTACCATTACTCGACTGATGCTCTTGCTCATGTTTCCGGATTTACCACGTCTGCAGCTGCCTGCGACATCCGGAACAAAGGCAATGATCGTCTCGATCTGTGTCTGATCCATTCTGCAACTCCCTGTACCGCTGCCGGGGTATTTACGACCAATGATGTGGTCGCGGCTCCAGTGACCTATTGCCAGGATGTTTTGGCGGAAGGCACCCCCATTCATGGCATCATCTGCAACAGCGGTAATGCCAATGCCTGCACAGGAGAGCAGGGTGATCGCGATGCGGAGGAGATGCTCATGGAGGCGGAGCAGCAAACACAGTCCCCGGAAAAGAGTTATTTGGTCTGCTCCACCGGTCGGATCGGTGAAGTGTTGCCCATGGATCGGATGGTGCCCAAAATTCAGGAATGTGCTCAAAACCTTTCCGCGGAGCCACAAAATGCGACCGATGCTGCCGAGTCGATCTTAACCTCCGATACCCGTCCCAAGACGGTTCGGGCAGAGTTCACTCTTGATGGCGAGAAGGTAACCATCGCAGGCATTGCTAAAGGTGCTGGCATGATCGAGCCCAACATGGCCACCATGCTGGCCTTCGTCATCACAGATGCGGACGTAGAAACTTCTCTGTTGCACAAACTTATCACCGATGCCACCAACCAGTCTTTCAACCGGCTTACTGTGGATGGTGATATGAGTACCAATGATGCCGTGCTGCTTCTGGCCAATGGTCAGTCCGGCAAACAGATCAGCCCGGATATTCCCGAAGGCCTGCAACTCTTTCAGGAAGCATTGAATCAAATCTGTTATGATCTTGCCCACAAGATCGTCTCCGATGGGGAACGGATTACCAAAGTGGTCAAAATTCACACGACCGGAGCTCCCTCCGATCTCGCCGCAGAAAAAGTCTGCCGGGCTGTTGGCAATTCCCTTCTGGTCAAAACTTCCTGGTACGGCAACGACCCGAATTGGGGACGTTTGATGGATGCCGCCGGCTACGCAAGAGTCGGGTTGCAGATGGAGAAAATTGACCTTCATTACGATGAAACTCCCGTACTCCTGCAAGGGAAGCCCCAAACCCAAAATCGGGCAGACTGGAAGAGCATTGTTTCGGGTGATTCCTTTACCATTCACCTCGATCTGAACCTTGGGGCCGGGAAGTCCTGGATCCTTTCGACTGATCTCACCGAAGGCTACGTAGATTTCAACAAAAGTGAATAATCCAACCCTAGATAGCATCTCACCTTCCACCAAAGCCAAGGTTTTGCTGGAGGCCCTTCCTTACGTCCAGAAATTCCGCAATTCTCTCTTTGTCGTAAAATATGGCGGAAGTTTTCTCGACGAAAACAATGTTGAAATGCAGGAGAGCATTGCCCGCGATATTCTCTTCCTTTCCTCGGTTGGGATTCGAGTGGCTTTGGTACATGGAGGCGGAAAGGCCATCTCCCGGTCACTGGCTAAGGAAAATCTGGAAACCCGGTTTGTGCACGGTCTGCGTTACACGGATCAAGCCAGCATCAACATTGTCGAGAAGACACTGAACCAAGTCGTTAATAAACAGATTTCGGAGACTATTGAGAAGATCGGCGGTGTGCCTGCTCCCACTCCTGGGCAACGGGTGTTTTCCTGCGAAAAAATGACAGCCCTGCCCGATGGTACTGCAGTAGATCTTGGGTACGTAGGCAAGATCACCGGAGTTTCACCGACAGAAGTCAAAGCCCCGCTTTCCGAAGGCCGGATACCTGTGATCAGTTCGATTGCCGCTGGAGAGGAGGATACCGTGTACAATACAAATGCAGATGTCGCCGCTGCTCAGCTGGCCGCCTCACTCCAAGCCCGTCGTCTGGTTTATTTGTGTGATGTCCCAGGGCTTCTCCGGGACCCTTCTGATCCTTCAACATTGATTTCCTCCTTGCCGGTTTCCCAGATCGAGCAACTCAAAAAGGACGGCGTTATCAGCTCGGGAATGGTCCCCAAGATCGATAGTGCGGCGCATGCCATTCGCAGTGGGGTCCATCGGGTTCACCTCATTGAAGCGAACCAACCACACAGCCTCCTTCTCGAAATCTTTACCGACAAGGGGATCGGTACTGAGATCACCATCGAATAAATCCACCCTCATGAACACTCAGGAACTTTACCAACAGCACGTCCTTAAAAATTATGCCGCTCCACCATTGACGATTGTTCGAGGTGAAGGGGCATGGGTTTGGGATGATGCCGACAAGAAATACCTGGATTTCACAACCGGAGTCGCCGTCAACGCCTTGGGCCACTGCCATGCAGGTTGGGTTGCAGACATTACCCGCCAAATGAGCACCTTGGCCCATTGCAGTAATCTCTACGCCCATCCCCTTCAAGGTCAACTGGCCGCCAAAATCACTGAATTGGCAGGTCCGGGCAACGTCTTCTTCTGCAACTCCGGAGCCGAAGCCACTGAGACCCTGCTCAAGCTTTCCCGTCTTCATGGGCATTCCGGCCGCTATGAAGTCATCACCGCGAAAAACTCCTTTCACGGCAGAACTTTCGGCGGAATGAGTGCCACCGGCCAGGACAAGACCCAGAATGGCTACCATCCCTTGTTGCCAGGGTTTCGGTATGCAGAGTTTAACAACATTCAAAGTTTTCGTGACGCTGTAACCGACAAGACCACTGCTATCCTCATCGAGCCGATTCAAGGTGAAGGGGGCATTCTTCCGGCGACCATTGAATTTCTAAAGGAGCTTCGTGAGCTTTGTGATAAGGAGGGTCTTTTGCTTCTCATGGATGAGATCCAGTGCGGAGTTGGGCGTACCGGCAAATGGTTTGCCTTTGAAAAAGCAGGCATTGAGGTGGATGCCATCGCATTGGCCAAAGGACTTGGTGGAGGCTTTCCCATCGGAGCTGCATGGATGAATACGAAAGCCGCTGCTTTGTTCAAACCTGGCTCTCACGGTAGCACCTATGGGGGCAACCCCATGGCCTGTGCCGCGGCTCTCAGTGTCATCAACACGATCGAGAAGGACGCACTTCTGCAAAACGTCCAGAAGCTAAGTGCAGAATATCACCAGCAGCTTCAAGGCTTGGTGCAGCAGTTTCCTCGCATTTTCGACACTTTCCGCGGAGAAGGCTTCCTGATGGGGCTGGTCCTCAAAGATTCCCCAGCACCGATGATTGAACAACTTCGGGAGAATGGTCTTCTGACTGTACCCGCCGCTGGAAATGTTCTTCGGCTCTTGCCTCCTCTGAATGTGACCAGGGAGGAACTCCAAACCAGCCTCGACATTCTCCAGAAAACCTTATTCTCCACCAACTCCTAAACCCCTACCTATCATGAAACACTTCCTCAAAGAGAATGACTTCAACCCCGAAGAACGCCAGGAACTGTTTACCTTTGCCAAGGATTGCAAAGAGAACCGCTACAATCACCCCAAACCCCTTGCGGAACAAAGTTGGGGCATGCTTTTTTATAAAAACTCCACCCGTACACGCATTTCTTTTGAAGTCGGGCTGGGGGATCTCGGAGCCAGAGTCATTGTTTTGGAAAAGTCCGCCATGCAGATTGGCCGGGGCGAAAGCCTGGCAGATACAGCCAAAGTGTTTTCGCGGTACCTCAATGGCTTGGTGATTCGGGCTTATGGGCACGATGTCATCGTAGATTTCGCGAAGGAAGGCAGCATCCCGGTGATCAATGCACTCACCGATTTTCTTCATCCCTGCCAAATTTATTCCGATGTCTTCACCCTGGCAGAAAAGTGGGGCGGCAAGGGAGACAACCTTGACTCTCTGAAGGGACGCAAGATCACCTACTTTGGCGATTGCTGCTGCAATATGGCCAACTCATGGATCATGGCCGCCAGCCTTTTTGATCTGGAGCTGACCCTTTGTGGCCCGGAAAGTTTCCGTCCGCAGCAAGACATACTGGACCTGCTCAAAGAGCAAAACCTGGAGCCCAATTTTCACTTTACCACCGATCCACGGGAAGCGGCGGACAATGTGGATGCCTTCTACACAGACGTATGGGTCAGCATGGGCAAGGAGGATGAGTCCAGAGAACGCATCGGCCAGATGAAACCCTATTGCGTCAATTCCGATCTTCTCAAACGTGGCAAACCCGATGCCTTGTTCCTTCATTGCATGCCCACCCATCCAGGTCTTGAAGTGACACAGGCCGTGCTGGATTCACCCCAGGCCCATCTCTTCGACCAGGCGGAAAACCGCTTGCATGTACAAAAGGCCATCCTGGCCCAACTCGCCAAAAATCCCGGTTAATCACTTTTTCTCACCCAAACCCTTTCAACTTCATCAAATTATCATGGATAAAGTAGTACTTGCTTACTCCGGGGGACTCGACACTTCCGTGCTCGTCTCCTGGCTCAAAGAAAAACTTGGCATGGAGGTCATCACCTTTGCTGCCGATGTCGGACAGGAAGAAGAGCTCGACGGCCTCGATGAAAAAGCCCGTGCCACCGGAGCTTCCAAACACTACACCCTGGACCTGGTCGAAGAATTCGCTTCCGACTTCATTTTCCCGATGTTCCGGGCCAACGCCATCTACGAAAGCCAGTATTTTCTGGGTACTTCGATTGCCCGCCCTTTGATTGCCAAGGCTCAAATTGAAATTGCTCAAAAAGAAGGAGCTATTGCCGTAGCTCACGGCGCAACCGGGAAAGGCAATGACCAATGCCGCTTCGAACTGACATACGCCGCATTGGAGCCCAACATCGAAATCATCGCCCCATGGCGCAGACAAGACTTTCGGGATACGTTCCCAGGCCGCACCGAAATGATCGACTACTGCCGGGAGCACAACATCAACGTCGAAGCCTCTGCCTCCAAACCCTATTCCATGGACCGCAACCTGCTTCACATCTCCTACGAAGCTGGCATTCTGGAAGATCCCTGGTTTGACCCAACTGAAGACGACAACAAAGACATGTTTAAGTTGTCTGTTGCTCCCGAGGATGCACCGGATGAGCCTGAATACATCGAACTTGACTTCGAACAAGGCGACTGCGTGGCCATCAACGGGGAACGCCTGCCCCCAGGAAAACTGCTGAAAAAGCTCAACCAACTGGGTGGCAAACATGGCATCGGCCGGGTCGACCTCGTAGAAAACCGTTTTGTCGGGATGAAAAGCCGCGGCGTGTACGAAACTCCAGGCGGTACCATCCTGCTGCAAGCCAAGCGTCAGGTAGAAACTCTTACCATGGACCGCGACCTGGTACACCTGCGGGACACCTTGACCCCCAAGTATGCCGAGTTGGTTTATTATGGCTTCTGGTATGCTCCAGAAAGGGAAGCCCTCCAGGCCTTCTTTGACGAAAGTCAGAAAACCGTTACCGGTACAACACGCCTCAAGCTCTATAAAGGCAACTGCATCGTTGTAGGCCGTAAGTCTCCCTACTCCCTGTATGATGATGCCATCGCCTCCATGGAAGGCACTCAAAGTGATTACAACCCTGATGATGCCTCCGGATTTATCCGACTCAATGGCCTTCGTCTCAGAATGCGGGAACTCACTGCGAGAAGAAATCAGAGTTGAGTTCGGATTCATCCAGCCCAAAGGAATCTCCACCTCCTGAGCCACCAAGGAGGCCATTGATATCCTTGCGGAGGAAAATCACTCTTACTTTTCTGGGTGGGCTGACCATTCTGTTGCTCATCAACCTTGCCCGCAGTCCATATTATCGCCCCATTTTCACTTCTGAATATTGGCAGACGCTTGGGAAGTTCGGGCAGGTTCTGCGCATCATACATTCGGACTATGTGGAGCAGGGCGGGGCGGATTTTGAGGCCCTCAATGAGGAAGCCATGGAGGCCATGGTCGCCTCTTTGGACAAGCATTCCAGATACTACTCCGCTGAGCGTTACGAGGACTACAAGAAGTTCAACCGCATGGAGTATGTCGGCATCGGCGTACAAGTGCAGGAGATCAAAAAAAGCATCTACATCATTGATGTGTTCGCGACAGGATCTGCCTTGGAAGTGGGCATCCTACCGGGAGACCGGATTGTGGCGGTCGATGACCGCAATATTGAGAACCTGTCCCTCTCCGAAGTGGTCGACATCATCAAGGGACCGAAGAATACCAGGGTAAAGATCAGTATCCAGCGGACTTATCCTGATCTGGAGACCAAGGATTATAGTGTCGAACGCCGGGACATCATCCGTGACAGCGTCAGCAATGTGCAAATGCTTCCATCCCATGTCGGTTATCTCCAAATCGCCAAGTTTACCGACAATACTCCGTATCTTCTCTCCGAGGCGTTGGATCAATTGTACAAGAAAGGTGCTGAGTCCCTCATCATTGACCTGCGGGGAAACCCTGGCGGTCTGCTCCCGGTTTGTGTCGATGTGGCCAGTGAGTTTTTGCCAGATAATGAAATCGTATTGACGGTTCGTTCCCGGCGTGAAGATCAGAAACAGGAATATAAAGCCAAAGAAGACAACCGTCAGTTCAAACTTCCGATCATGATTCTTCAGGACAAAATCAGTGCCAGTGCTTCTGAGATCCTGGCCGGTTGCTTAAAATCGTATGGATTGGCCAAAATTGTGGGTACCCAATCGCATGGAAAAGGCACGGTGCAAACTGTCTACAACTTGAAGGCCGATGCCGGCTTGGTCATCACCACGGCCAAATACTATTTGCCCAATGGCCAAACCATCGCCGGGAAAGGGGTGGAACCAGACTTCATTGTCCCATTTCCGCAAAAAGATGCCGCCATCATCTATCTCTCACTACTGCATCGTGCCCGGATGGGAGAGGACCAATTCCATAAAACTTTTGGCGTTTCTCCGATGAATGACCCACAGCTGGATGCCGCCCTGCATATTCTCAAGCATGGCTCTCTGGACTCTTCTTCCAAGGTTGCACAGGAAACCTCGATCACGAGTTCCATGTCACTCACATCAGGCTCTGTGCCAACCGACGATTCCGAAGCAATCTCCGAATGATTCTGGCCGTCGAAAGCTCCTGCGATGAGACCGCCTTGGCTCTCTTCGATCCCTTGACCGGGGAAATGGCGGAATTTCTTCACAGTCAACTCGATCTTCATCAGCAATATGGCGGGGTCGTACCTGAGCTTGCCAGTCGGGAGCACCTGCAAACCTTCCCGATTCTTCTCGATCAATTGATCCGGAAACCGGGATTTGATCCAAAACAGCTTTCCCAAATTGCGGTCACTGTGGGACCGGGTCTTGCCCCTTGCCTTGCACTCGGCATCAGTCATGCCCGTGCCTTGAGTTCAGCGTGGAAACTTCCCATCACTCCTGTGAATCATCTGCAAGGCCATGCTTACTCCGTATTTATCGGCCAACATGCAGAAGATCCGGATACATTCCATGAGCGGCTTTCGCAATATCTTCCTCATCTCGGACTCCTGGTATCCGGTGGAAATACCATCCTCTTCGAGATTACAAGCGACCTCAAAATCCGCATCATTGCACAAACCATTGATGATGCCGCCGGAGAAGCACTTGATAAAGGAGCCAAGCTATTGGGCTTGAACTATCCCGGTGGAGCCCTTCTGGAAAAACACGCCCAGGGTGGCGATGCCGCGTTCTTTGATTTCCCAAGAGCCTTTGCTCAGAAAGGGGACATGCGTTTTAGCTACTCCGGCCTGAAAACCAGTCTTCGCTACCGTTTGGAAAAGATGAAAGATTCGGAGGTGGACTCTCAATTTTCACACCTATGTGCCAGCTACCAGCAAGCCGTTGTGGACCAATTGCTGGCCAAAACCAACCAAGCCTTTGACCCTGCTTACCACCGCAGCATCGGCCTTTCTGGAGGAGTGGCTAACAACCGAACTCTTCGCCGGTGCCTGACAGAACTTGCTGAAGCACAAGGGCGCTCCCTGTTACTGGCACAACCCAAACACTGCGGCGACAACGCCTCCATGATCGCCTTCGCCGCCTTTCTCAGCCCTGAGGAGACGAGACCTTCTCTGGAGCTAAAGCCTGCACTTACTCTGGCCTGAAGTCTTTTTACTGCTTGCTAAAGAACAGGGCAATACTCTTGCTAATCAATTTTCCTGACCTAGCCTGACTAATCCCTTCTCATTGAATCAACATTGAATCATACGTACAATGAATGCCCCAAGCGAAGCTCCTGAAAAGAAACTTTCCAAGAACGAATCCATCAAGGAAAACAGTAGTTACCTGCGTGGAACTATCCTGGAAGGACTGGCGGATACATCCACAGGTGCCATCTCTGCGGATGACGCACAGTTGACCAAGTTCCACGGCACCTACTTGCAGGATGACCGGGATCTCCGCAAAGAGCGGGCCAAAGCCAAGCAGGAAAAAGCCTTCAGCTTCATGATTCGGGTACGTGTCCCAGGAGGAGTTACCACTCCCAAGCAATGGCTGGTGATTGACGAATTGGTCGACAAATATGCCAACGGTACCCTCAAGCTCACCACCCGCCAGGCCTTCCAATACCACGGAGTCCTCAAAGGAAACCTTCGTAACACCATCAAGGAAATCAACGATACACTCCTCGATACATTGGCTGCCTGTGGCGACGTAAACCGTAACGTACTTTGTAATCCGAACCCACACCTTTCCAATCTTCATACCGCGGCCTTCAAGGCCACGAAAGATATCAGTGACCACCTCAGCCCACAAACCAAAGCTTACCACGAGATTTGGATTGATGGAGAGCTGTCGAAATCCACGGAAGAAGAAGTCGAGCCCATTTACGGAAAGACCTACCTGCCCCGTAAATTCAAGATCTCTGTCGCCATTCCTCCTACCAATGAGGTCGACATCTTTGCTCAGTGCCTGGGCTTCATTGCCATTGCTGACGACAACGGCGAACTTGCCGGCTTCAACGTCACTGTGGGCGGTGGTTTGGGGATGACCCATAATAAGACCGAAACCTATCCCCGCCTCGCAGATGTTATCGGATTTTGTACACCGGAGCAGGTGACCGAAGTCGCCGAGTATGTGGTCAAGATCCAACGGGATTATGGAGATCGCTCGGACCGCCGTCATGCCCGCCTCAAGTACACCATTCAGGATCGCGGTATCGAATGGTTTAAAAAAGAACTCAACGACCGCATGGGTTGGGAACTTCAGGAAGCTAGAGAATACCACTTTGAAACCATGTCCGATCGCTACGGCTGGACACAAGGCCACGACGGAAAATGGCACTACGGAATGTTCGTCCAAAATGGCCGCCTCCGTGAAGAAGCCCGCAAAGGTATTTGTGAAATTGCTAAAGTTCTCGATGGTGAATTCCGCCTGACCCCCAATCAGAATCTGGTCATCGCCAATGTCTCCGAAGAGCAAAAGCCTCAGATTCAGGCCCTGCTGGAAGAACATAAATTGGACGCACTCCAACAATCCGGCCTCCGGCTCAACTCCATGGCTTGTGTTGCTCTACCCACTTGTGGACTTTCTCTGGCAGAAGGGGAGCGTTATCTCCCGGATTTAATCGATTCCATAGATGAAATCCTGGATGAAGCGGGTCTCCGCGAAGAGGAAATCAGCATTCGCATGACAGGCTGCCCCAACAGCTGCGCCAGACCTTCTCTGGCTGAGATCGGACTCATCGGCAAAGCTCCAGGCAAATACAATCTTTACCTGGGTGCCAGCCGCAATGGAACCCGACTGAACAAGCTCCACAAGCAAGCCATTGCCCACGACGAAATCCTGGAAACTCTTCGCCCCCTCCTTCTCGACTACGCCAAGCAGCGTCAGGAAGGCGAAGGCTTCGGAGACTTTTGTATCCGCCAGGGAGTCGTGAAAGCCACCGTCAAAGGCACAGACTTCCACGATTGATAGCAACCATGGGAATAGGTGTGGCTAGTTCAACGTGCAGTTGGCCTTATTGGACTTTATCCCAAGCTTTACGTTGTCTACTTTTACGCTGAAGCAACCATGTAGCACAGGCTTCCGAGCCTACACATAAAGTGTAATTCCGAAGGGTGGTTGGTATTACAACTTCATCGTGCTCAGGGTAAACAATTACCTTATTCAAGTTGGTCGGGGCATTGTGCGGAGCCAAAAAATAAGACCTACAGTTGCCTGTAGGTCTTATAAAATTTCAACACCTCCCAGAGGTGGAAAGGAAAAATGGTTTTCCTTTAGAACGTGAACATCGCTTCCACGGAGAAGAAGTCGACTTCGTCTTCCGTGCCACTCTCTGTGATATCAGAGCGGCTGTATTCGATGCGGCCAGCAAAGTTATCTGTAAAGGAGTATTTTGGAGCGATGGTAAACTTTTCTGAACCGTCTCCGTTTTCCAACTCCTGTTCAGCGTAGCGACCCGTAATGGAAAGGTTGTTGTTGATGGAGTAATGAGCCAGAAGAATGTAACTTTCGCCGGTGTTGTTTCTTTCTCCGGCATTGTTGTAGTCATTGTATTCGGCGGCAAAAACGAAAGGTCCGGTTTCGTAGCTTACCCAGATATTGAGCAACTCTGAATTTGGATCTGGATTTACATCGCCGGTATCCTGGCCAGCGTAACCGATCACTGCGGTCAGCCCTTGTTGCGTGGTGACTCCACCTTGGATTTCAACACCGATGGCTCCATCGCTGAAATTTCCGGTTCCATATCCATCCCATACTTCATCGAGAACAGAAACGGAAACCCAACCGAACTCATTGACGGCCTTGGCGTTAATCCCTTCTGCATAGAGGGGAATTGGGTAATTGAGGTCGTAGGCGTAGCTGCGAGTGAAGCGATTTACAGTTTCATCACTTTCAAAACCGAGCATGGAGAGAAAGCGGCCTGCGCTTACGCTGACTCCATTTGCAAAGTCAATTGTGGCAAAGGCTTGTTCCAGTTCCAGGGAATGAGTGCCTCCATCTTCTGCAGATTGTAGGTGGATTTCACCGGATACGGTATCAAGGTTGAAAATCAAATCGATTTCCGCTTGGTCAAGTTTGAGGTCTTCATTAGATCCTGCATTGCTGTCCACATGTTCATAGACTCCGTTGACAAAGCCTGAAATTGCAGCGCTATCGGTGAGTTCAACTTGTGCGGAAACCGGGGCGGCCAAGGTGATGGTTGCCAGCATACAGGCCGTGAGTGTCGGCTTGTTGGTGTTCATTTATCGAGTGTAGTTTGGGGTGGTGTTGAGTTGTTGTTTCCATATGTGGGGAATATGGAGCCTTTGTACTGCTTGAATTTTCCAATGTTGTCAACTTTGGAATTTCAGCACTTTTGTCTGTCAGCCTACAGAATAGCTGAAGTTTTCAGATCCTGCAAATTTCTCAGTCTCAAATTTAAAGTGAGTGCTGTTCAGAACCGGTGATTTACCACTTATCCATACCTTTTTTGTGCAGCGGTGACCGAGTTGTTCATATCCATCTTGGTCAGAAGTTCACAAAGGGCGTTTAGGTCTGGAGAAGTTTGTCCTGGAGTGGGATCCAGAGGATGGTGGGTTTCCAGGGTGGTCAATTCCAAATAGTTTTTCAGGAGCTCCTTGGATTGGTAAATGACGGTTTGAAAGCGTTTGGGGTTTAATCGGGCGCAGTTATCCTGAATGCCATCCAAATTTTTGTAGCGTCGGAGCCAATTGGTTGCCGTTTTCGGACCAACACCCTGAATGCCGGGAATATTATCGGCGGTGTCGCCGATCAAAGCCAGGTAGTCGGGGATCTGTTCCGGAGTGACTCCAAACTTTTCTTCCACACCTTCCCGGTCCAGCTTTCTCCATCCCAGTGAGGGTTTGGCTGTGGGTGGGGGCAGGAGTTGATTCACACCAGGAGAAATGAGTTGGGCCAAATCTTTATCTGCACTGACAATGAGGATCTCGTCGTAGGTATCTCGTAGTTGCTCTACGGCACAGGCGATCAAATCATCCGCTTCAATGCCGTCTTCCTTGTGTACGCTGATCCCCATGTATGCCGTCATCTCCTGGATGTAGGGGATTTGGGTTTTCAGCGCATCCGGTGCTTCTTCCCGGTTCTCCTTGTAGGATTCGAGTAATTGTTCTCTTTTGTGAGAGCCTCCTGAGTCGAAAAATGCGGCGGTATCACAGGGGCCTTCTTCATCCTGGATTTTCCAGATGGTTCTTAACCAACCATGGAGAGCATTGGTAGGAATGCCTTCTTTATTGGTGAATTCGGGCAGTGCATAGAAGGCACGAAAGGTGAGGTTGAAGCCGTCGAGCAGTAAAATCTTTTTCACGTTTGGGAGGTCTGCGGAAGGGAGGGATTTTGACAAACAAAAGGCGCGCAGCTGTTGGGCTGCGCGCCGCCTTGTTCTATTCCTATACTTTTTGGTCTACCCCTAAACCAAGCTTTCATTAAGTAATTCTTTCTTGAAGCTGTCACTCCAAAAATGAAATTTTTTTAAAAAGAGTTGCATAAATGCAGAGAAATGCCTTTCGAACCCTCAAAATAAGGGTCGAAAACTCTATTGAAATGCGGATTCAGGGTAGAGGTTTTGCTGAGTTGAATCAGCAAAAGTTACAATTTTGTTAAAATTCAAAGGTGTATTGGCTGAGTCGACGATGAATTTCACTGACAATTTCAATTTCTTTTTCTTCGCCCTTGGCTTCGAAGGTAACGGAAAACCTTACAAATGAACCGGCATCATCCCAAGGAACGGTGCTGATGAGCTCTTTTCGGATAAGCCATTGGGAGAATTCTTCACCGGAGGCAAAGTTTGTCACTTCTCCTGTTGCGTCCTTCGCGGAGGTGGGGGCACGTGTGTACAAAAAGAAGCTTCCTTTGGGCTTGCTGGCCTGAAAACCAACTTTCTGCAAGACTCCTACCAGAAGATCCATTCTGCGGGAATATTTTGCGGCAATTTGCTCTGTGATTTCCGGGTTTTGAAGAGCAGTGATGCCGGCTTCCTGAATGGCAAGAAACTGTCCAGAATCGGAGTTGTCTTTCACGGTGCCGTAGGCTTTGACAATGAGGGGGTTGCCCACGACGAAACCGATTCTCCAACCGGTCATGTTGAAGCCTTTGGAGTGAGAGTGAAGCTCAACGGCTACATCCTTGGCTCCGGGAACTTGAAGGATGGAGAGGGGCTCCCCTTCGAAGATGAGTGCGGAGTAGGCGGCATCCTGAATCACAATGAGGTTGTTCTCTTTGGCGAATGCGACGAGTTTTTCGTAGAATTCTTTTGTGGCCGAGGCTCCCGTGGGGTTATTGGGATAATTGACGACGATGACTTTTGCACGTTCAAGTATGTCCTGTGGAACATCTTCGAGTTGGGGTAGGAAATCATTTTCCTCAACCAGTGGGAGGTTATAAACTTCGCCTCCGACGTATTTGGCGTGGGTTCCAAATACGGGATATCCCGGGGTGGTCATGAGAACAACATCACCGGGGTTGATAAAACATTTCGGCAGGATGGAGAGGGCGGCTTTGGAGCCGATGGAGTGGATGATTTCTGAATCCGGATCAATGTCTGCGATTCCAAAAACGTCCTGCATCCATTTGGCTGCAGCTTGTTTGAAATCTGCCCCTCCATTGTCTGCGTAGCCGCGGTTCTCCGGGTTCTCCACTGCTTTTTTCAGGGAATCGATGACTTGGGGATAGGCCATTTCATCCGGCTCACCAACGCCCATGTCAATAATTGGGGTGTCAGGGTGTTCTTCTTTTGCAGCTAATTTTGCCCGTTTGATTTTTTCAAACTTGTAGATGGCGGTATCTTTTCCGAAGCGGTTACCACCAATGCGTTCTGCGAAGAGGTTTTGAATGTAGGATTCTGTACTCATTTTTGTGTTGGGTAAGAATGGGTTGCTATTCTGTGCAAGGTCCGTTGGATCGTAGTTTCAGAAGATTGGTATTATGAAAGTAGTCAAGACTGTCGAAGAAATGCAACAAACTGCACGGGAGTGCCGTATGTCGGGCCGTAGGATCGCTCTTGTCCCGACCATGGGCTCCATCCACGAGGGACATTTGAGCCTGATTGACCTGGCAAGAGAGAGCGCGGACGTTGTGATTGTGTCGATTTATGTCAACCCTGCACAATTTGGTCCGAACGAAGATTTGAGTACCTATCCGAGAGATTTGGAGCGGGATTTGGATATTTGTGAAACCAAGGGCGTGAATTTTGCATTTGTTCCGGATGATAATGAAATGTATCCGGAAGATCACACTTTCTTTGTGGATGAGGAAAAGATCAGTAAGACGTTGTGCGGTGTTTCCAGGCCCTCGCACTTCAGGGGAGTGGCAACGATCTGCACGAAGTTGTTCAATATTGCCTGCCCTGACTTTGTGGTAGTGGGGATGAAGGATGCTCAACAGGCGATTTTGCTCAACCGGCTGATTCGGAATCTGAATTTTCCAATCGAGTTGATTGTCGGGCCTACGGTTCGCGATGAGGAGGGCTTGGCGTTGAGTTCCCGTAATAAGAACCTGACTTCAGGGCAAAAGACCGAGGCTCTGAAAATTTATAAGGCTTTGATGGCGGCCAAGGAACTTGCTGATAAGGGAATTACCAATACAGATCGTTTGATTGCGGAAGTGACCAATCATATGAACAGCCTTCGTCTTCGGGTGATCTACGTGAAGACGGTGAGCTTGGATAATATGAAGGAAGTACGTGAAATTGTGCCGGGGCAGACTTTGCTGGCCGTTGCGGTGTGGTTGGACCAGGTGCGTTTGATTGATAATATTGTGCTGTGAGCAACCAATGTGACATCATTGTCGTCGGCAGTGGGATTGCAGGGCTGAGTTTTGCGCTGAAAGTCGCGGAAGCCGGGCGCTCCGTTATGATCCTGACCAAGAAGGACCAGGCGGAATCCAACACGAACTATGCACAAGGCGGCATTGCTGCGGTGATGTCGACCTCGGATGATTTTGAGATGCATGTCGCGGATACTCTGGATGCGGGTGTGGGGCTTTGCGATGAGGAGGTGGTTCGTGAAATTGTGCGTGATGGGCCGGAGTGTGTGCAGGAACTCATCAATCGGGGAGTGGAATTCACACGTCTGGATGATGGACGGCAGTCTCTAGGAAAAGAGGGTGGACACTCCAAACGCCGGATCCTCCATGTAAAGGATATGACTGGGAAGGCGATTGAGGGAGCTCTTCTCCGGGCGATTGAAGAACACCCCAGGATTGAGATCTACGAGCATTTCTTTGCGATTGATTTCATTACAGTACGAAAATTGTGGAAACGAGGGATTCATCCTGGCGAGGAGGCGGATCGTATCCTTGGGCTCTATGCTTTGAATGTGAGGACTGGAAAAGTGGAGGTCTTCAGTTCCCGTGCGGTCATGTTGGCCAGTGGTGGAGTGGGGCAGGTTTACCAATACACGACGAACCCTTCCATTGCCACGGGTGATGGGATTGCGATGGCCTATCGTTGTGGGCTGGAGGTGAGTAATTTGGAGTTTATCCAATTTCATCCGACTGCGTTGTATTCTCCAACAGGTGAACGTTTTCTCGTCACGGAGGCTTTGCGTGGAGAAGGGGCGATTCTGAAGAATTTGCAGGGACGTGCTTTCATGGAGGATTATGATGACCGGAAGGATTTGGCTCCACGGGATATCGTTGCCCGTGCCATTGACCAGGAAATGAAAAAGTCTGGTGCGAAGCATGTGTGGCTGGATGCGACGGGAATTGAGGCCAGTGAGCTACTGGATCGTTTCCCGAATGTGCACGGGGCTTGTGAACGAAATGGGATTGATTTTACCAAGGAGCCGATCCCGGTTGTGCCGGCAGCTCATTACCTTTGCGGCGGGGTGGCTTCGAACATTTCTGCTCAAACCGCCTTGCCCGGTTTTTATGTTTGCGGAGAAGTGGCTTGCACGGGGTTGCATGGGGCCAATCGGCTGGCCAGTAATTCATTGCTCGAAGCGGTGGTGATGGCGCACCGGGGAGCGGATGCAATGTTGGAATATCTGGATCAAAAAGCACCGGATCATCTGTCGCTTCCTTTCTGGGTGGAGAGTGATTTGCAGGACTCAGATGAACGGGTCATTCTCTACCACAATCATGATGAATTGAAGCGGACACTTTGGGATTATGTCGGGATTGTGCGGACAACCAAACGTCTGGAACGTGCCCGGACCCGTATCCAGAATTTGCAGCATGAAATCCAGGAGTATTATTGGAATTTCAAGGTGGACCCGACTTTACTGGAGCTGCGTAATATGACTTTGGTGGCCAGTTTAATTGTCGAATGTGCCTTGCAGCGTAAGGAGAGCCGGGGGCTGCATTATACTCTGGATTATCCGGATATGTTGCCACAGCCCAACAATACCTGCGTTCGAAAGTGACATGAGTGAGGCTGAAGTTCGGAAAACTTTGGGGAAAATCGCCATTGTCGGCACCGGGGCCGTAGGCGGTTACTACGGGGGGCGGTTGGTGATGCACGGGGAAGATGTACACTTCCTGTTGAGGTCCGATTATGATGTTGCGAAGGAGGCGGGGGTTACTCTGCGGCGGGGAGAAGAAACGTGTCTATGTCTTGTCCAGGCCTACAGCCAGTCTGAGGACATTGGCGTCTGCGATTGGGTAATCATCACTTTGAAATCCACGGCCAATGAGCATTTGGGACGGCTGCTGACTCCTTTGGTGGGGCCGGAGACTCGATTACTCACATTGCAGAATGGATTTGGCAATGTGGAGTTGTTGAAGAAGTTATTTCCAGAGAATCGTATATTTGGGGGGTTGTGTTTTGTGTGTATCAATCGTGTGGCTCCGGCAGTTTTTGAAAATTATTTACCTGGCTATGTGGAAATGGGTGTGAGCGATAATGCGACGGTTGAGGAGTTGCAGCCAATGGCAGATGTCTGGAATGCGGCGGTTTCCAAATGCCGGATTGTGGAGCCGCTTCAGGAGGCTTTGTGGCGTAAATTGTGCTGGAACATCCCTTTTAATGGTCTGGCGATTGCCGCTGGTGGGATCACCACAGATTTGATTCTGGCTGATGAAAAGTTGGTGGCCCGGAGTTGGGCTTTGATGCGAGAAATTCAGAAGGCTTGTCCCCATGAAATTCCTGATGATTTCCTCCAGCAACAGTTTGATAATACCGCCAAGATGGGGCCTTATCGCCCCTCCAGTTTGATCGATTACCTTGCCGGAAAAGCCGTAGAAATTGAAGCGATCTGGGGCAATCCGCTACGGGAAGGTCTTGCCAGGGGAGTGCCAATGCCGGAACTCAGCAAGCTGTACGGGGAATTGCAGGAAAGGCTTGGGCTTATAAAATAAAACACCCGGAACTTTTCAGAACCGGGTGTTGTGAATTGCGGAGAGTTTCCGCGAAAGGTTTTTGGGAAGTTACTCGGGTTTCTTTTTCCCTTCGCCTCGTTTGCCACCGGGTTTTTTGCCTAGGCCACCGGGTTTGCCTTCGCCACGACGACCTCCTGGGCCTTTGGCGGCCTTGGCGAGTTCTTCGTCACTGAGTTCGCCGTTTTTGTCGGCATCGAATTTTTTCAGCACCATTTCCTTGAACTTGGGTTGTTTATCAAGGCGGGCTTTGAATGCAGCAAGACGCTCTTGTTCATTGAGTTTTCCGTCCCCATCTTTGTCGAATTGTTTGATGGCTTCGGCCCGTCGTTTTTCCATTTCGGCTTTGGCGGCGGCTCTTTCCTGTTCGTTGAGCTTGCCATCGCCATCGGTATCAAATTTTTCGATGACATGTGGGGGAGGGCCTCTGCGGTCTCCCTGAGGTTTGCCTTTTCCGCCTTTGCCACCTTCGGGTGGAGCGGCGACAAGGGAGGTGGCCAGTGCAGAGAGGGATAGGATCAGTATTGATTTATACATGGTCATTCGGGGGTTATTGGTTAGTTTGTGGGATGTCCAGGAATAGACAATTTGTCAGGGTGAAGAGTTTGTTCTTCTTGAGCAATCTTTATTACGGCTTGAAAAGGTGAGTTTGGGCCTTTTGTTCTGATCGCTTTATGCAGGAGTATTTCCTACGAAGATTTTTATTGATACCGCCAACGTTGTTGGGGGTGACGATTATTGTATTCGCCATCACACGTATGGTGCCGGGGGGACCGTTGGAGCAGGCGATGATGGAAATGCAAAAGGTGGGTGAGCGGGGTGGAGGCAGTGATGTCGGCTCGTCTCAGGCGATGTCGGAAGAGCAGATTGAGCAGTTGAAGGAGCATTATGGTTTTGATCGGCCTACGGTGGAGGCTTATTTCCTGTGGCTGGGGGCGGCTCCCAGTGAAGCTTTTCGTAAGAATATCAAATTTGAAAATGTGGAGGAGGCATCGGGTGTGGAAACGCAGAAGGTGCGGGTGCGGACTCCAGAGTTTCATGTGATGGATTTGGATTGGGATCAGGATGGTTGGTTGACCCGGCAGGAGGTGCCGAAGGTGTTGTCCAGGGCTGTGAAGTTTGATGATCTGGATGCCGATAAGGATGGATTTGTGACGGCGGATGAATGTGTTGGGGACGCGGGTGTGGTGAATCGGGCTTCGGAAATCGTGATGGTGGAGTATCATCGGAGCCAGAATGAAGCGTGGGTGATCAATGAAGAGTCTCTGATGTTTGATTGGAAGGTGAGGATGAAGGAGCCTCTGGAAGAGGAGCCGGATACGCCCCGAGCTGTGGTGTATATCGGTTTGTTCAAGGGGGTTCTGCAAGGGCAGTTGGGGGATTCCTTTCGCTATGGGGAGCCGGTGACACAGGTAATGCTGCAACGTTTGCCGATTTCGACCTACTTCGGGGTGATGTTATTTCTGATTACCTATTCAGTGAGCATTCCTCTGGGCGTGGTTAAGGCGGTAAAACATAACGGGTGGGTGGATAACCTGACTTCGATTCTGATCTTTATGGGCTATGCGGTGCCGAGTTATGTTTTGGGATCCTTGTTGGTGGTGTTTGCTGCGGTGAAATGGAGGTGGTTTCCTGCGGGTGGGTTTACCAGTGAGGGGTTTGAGGAGTTTACATTCCTGGCAAAATGTTGGGATGTCTTGTATCACTCCGTATTGCCATTAATTTGCTACATTGTCGGTACGTTTGCCTTTGTGAGCATGCTCATGAAGAATCATCTGATGGACAATTTGGCCGCTGATTACATGCGGACTGCAGTGGCCAAAGGGGTCACTTTCAAGGAGTCGGTCACGAAGCATGCGTTGCGAAACTCCCTGATTCCAATCGCGACCAATGTGGGGCATCAGATCTCTTTGTTTGTGGTCGGCTCCTTTCTGATTGAGACGATCTTTGATATTGATGGCTTTGGGTTGTTGGGATTTCAGTCAGTGCTGGATCGGGATTATCCGGTGGTCATGGGGGTCATTCTGCTGAGTGCGACGTTGATGCTGTTGGGCAATATTCTGGCCGACATTCTTGTGGCCATCGTGGACCCGAGGGTGCGTTTTCATTGAGATCATTCAGAGGCGAAATCAGGTATGCGTTTAAATCCATTAACTCTCAAAAAGCTGCGTCGTTTCCGTTCGATCAAACGGGGTTGGTGGTCGTTTTTATTCTTGTTGGGAGGGTTTTTGCTGTCGCTGGTTGGAGAGTTGTGGATCAATAGCCGTGCCTTGATTGTGAGTTATGAGGGTCAGTTGTTTTTCCCCACCTACGCTTCTGTTTACAGTGGGCAGGATTTCGGAATTGAAAAGGATTCCGCCGGGTCGCCTTACGAATATGAGGTCAATTATCGTGAACTCCAAAAGCATTTCAAGGGGCAGGGGAGCGGGAATTGGGTGATAATGCCCTTGGTTCCATGGAATCCCTATGAAAATGATTTTGACGGCACGGGGGTGGCTCAACCAATGAAACCGGATTTTTCCAAGAAGCATTATCTTGGCACGGACTCGACTGGCAGGGACATCTTTTCCCGATTGGTCTATGGTTTTCGAATCGCCATGATCTTTGCTTTAGGGTTTGTGCTTCTGGTGTATGCGATAGGCGTCTTGATTGGTTGTGCCATGGGTTACTTTGGGGGGCTTACGGACTTGCTGGGGCAGCGTTTGGTCGAGATTTGGTCCAATATCCCGTTTTTGTATATGGTGATCATCATGGTGGCGATTGTGCCTCCGAATCTTCCGGTCAACATTCGGATCGGTTTGCTGTTGTTGATCATGGTGCTGTTTTCCTGGACGGCGATGACCTACTACATGCGGTCGGCGGTCTACAAAGAAAAGGCGAGGGACTACATTGCAGCGGCGCAGCTTCTGGGGGCCAGTCCATGGCGTATATTGGTTCACCACTTGTTGCCCAATACGATTTCCACACTGGTCACTTTTGCGCCGTTTACCATGGCGACGGCCATCACTTCCATTACGGCACTGGACTTTCTGGGGTTTGGTTTACCGCCCCCGGTGCCCAGCCTTGGAGAGTTGCTCAAGCAGGGGGTTTCCCAGTTGCAGGCTCCATGGATTGTGGTCTCTGCTTGTGTGTCGATGATCCTTACGTTGTCTCTGGTTACCTTTATTGGGGAAGCGGTTCGGGAAGCCTTTGATCCAAAGAAATTTACCACTTACCAATAAACTGCGTCTATGCCTGATCTTTCCCAACATCAATTGGCTGAACTCATTCGTTTTCGGAGAACGATTGCTCCGAAAAAGTTTACAGAAGAAGCACCCGATCATGATGCCGTGATTGAGGCGATTGAAATTGCCCGAAATGCTCCAAATCATCACCGGACTGAACCCTGCCGGTTTTATCTGCTGGATGCTGAACGCATTCAACGGGTGGGGGAGCTTTATGGCGAATTAGTGCAAGGGGATCAACCTACCGAGGAAAGCCTTGCCCGTGGGCAGAAGAAGGCGAAGGAGTGGGGGAGTGCTCCCGGATTGTTGATTGTGACACAGTTTACGCCTCGGGATTCCGCCCTGGTCCAAAACAAACCTGCCGTCGTCAAGGAGGACTACGCGACCTGTTGCTGCATCCTCCAAAACCTTCTGCTCCTACTGGAAAGTCAGGATATCGCTGCAAAGTGGAGTACCGGACCGGTTTGGGAGCATCCTCTTTTTCGGGAAACTGTAGGGATTCTCAATCCCCCACCGGATGAGGAAGTGGTTGCCTTGATTTTTTATGGAAAACATGGGGAGGAGCCGATGGTTCGCGAATTGGCGCCTCTGGATGATTCACTGATTAACTACCGATAAATCAACCGTATCTAATGAGCCCGAAAGTCCTTGTCATGATGGGAGTTTCCGGATGTGGGAAAACCACCGTCGGGAAACTCGTTGCTGAACAGTTGCAATGTGAATTCATTGAAGGAGATGAATACCATTCTCCAGCAAATATTGCCAAAATGAGTTCTGGCCAACCGCTTAATGATGAGGATCGATATGATTGGATGAACGCCCTAAACCAAAAGATTTCCGAAGTGTTGAGCAACGGGACGTGTGGAGTTCTGGCCTGTTCAGCCTTGAAAGAAAAACACCGGATTCGCTTGGCAGAAAATTGGGAATCTCAGGTTCTCTATATTCATATTCAGGGAACTTTTGAGCAGATTCACGAGCGTATGCAGGCCCGGGAAGGTCACTATATGAAGGCCGGAATGCTAAGAAGCCAATTCGAGGCCCTGGAACCTCCCAGCGACGTTCCGGTTTATGATGCGGAGCTGGCTCCTGAAGAAATAGCCGAACGGGTGCTGGCCCTTCCAGAAGTGCAGGCCTGATCCGAGTCTTATGACAAAAAGCTTCTATGTAGATTCTACAAATGGTTATATTCAGACCAACTGCCAGTTTCGGCTGTAAAGTGAAGGATGGGACGAAGAGGACCCATTTGGGGGATGGCGTGAAGGGGGGAGTTCGTGTTGTTGATTGTCGGGTTTTGGTAGCCAGTCTTGGCAATTAGAAGCCTATGATTTCGATATTCTTTCCGTATTGGTCAAAGGTAGGCTTGCTGTCCATGACATTGGCTGCACCGCCGTAGCTTACTCCTGATAGGAAGTTGACCCGGCCAGGTATAGAGCTTCCAAAGTTTGGGTACTTGCCTTCAATCGGGCCGAGTTCAGACACCATATCAATGGAGGAACCTACGGGGAAATCGATGTTCTTCAGGTTGATGGTGGTGGCTTCCATATAAATGTAGTCTACAGGACCTGCAAAGGCGAGGTTTTCGATGTCGAGAAGGTTGTCGGCATAGAAACCATATCCGCCTTTGCTGTTAGTTATTTCCAGCACTGAGTTGGAGATCCTGATATCCCCCAAGCTTCCGACCCCGACTCCGCTGCCAGCTTTAACCGTCACATTGACCAAGTCGAAATTACTGCTGGCTCCAAGGCCGAGGTAATTGCCTGTGTACTCTATTGTCGATCCGCTGGCAATAGTCAGGTCGTCAGCAGCGCCGATGGCGAGGGTCTCTTTGTCCCATGAATTAATTCGATCCGAGAAAGTGACATCTCCTGCGATATGGAGATCATCACCTCCAACAATCGCCATGACCTTTGTCGTCAGTCTATCCCGACTACGTGAGTCAGATGAAGCTAAAAATGCACGTGGGGAAAGGCTAATTTGGCTCCCAGCTTCAATGGTAACGTCCTTTCCTGCATATACCTCAAAATCCCGTGCCGTCAGCCCAGCAATTAGATCAAGGTCTTTCGTGCGTGTTCCAAGTACATCATAATTTGTCGCACTTGTGAGGATACTAACCAACTCATTAAAGAAGTCATGAGAGGAATTAAGGGAAGTCGTGCTGACTCTTGATTGAATCGCCGCCCCGATGGCTTCATTGCCAGAGAACTCAGCGGCTAACCCGATCATCTGTGCATTGAATTCATTCGCAAATAATCGAGTGCTATCAAATAAGTGTTTTTCCGAGAGATGACGGGTCGTAATCGTTATGTCTTGGAAGATTTGATTGATCAAGTCTGCAGACTCCCCGATCAGTTCGTCAGCAGAGGTAGGTAGATGGCCTTTTGCTTTTTCAAAGACATCAATGAGGTTGCTGGCACTCCCTGCCCTGGTGATGAAGTTGGATAGCCCCCCGCCATCATTTAGGAGTAGACCCAGTTGCTGTAAGTTGCCATTGGCAGCATTGATGATGGTTTGTGCGCCTTCGAAGCCAAGGTCATTCAATGCATTGAGGTCATCCACCCCTCCAGACTGGATTAACTGCCCGAAGGGATTGGATTCTGTCGTTGTGGAAGTTTGGCCTAATGGTGCATGCTGTAATTCATCTTCAATTCCTCTCCAATGATCCTCGTCATTGTTATTGCCACTGCCTTTCGCTGTATTGCTGGATTTTGGGGTATGGCCATTTTGTTGAGCTGCCAATGGAGATGGCAGGGAAAATGGGGCACACAGGAAGAGGACTACAGAGCTTAATTGGCTTACATATTTCATCGAGAGTGGAAGGGGTTGTGGTATTTTGGGTTATTGGGATCTCATCATAGGAAGTAGGAATTTGAATATTGGTGAAAATACACACTTTCATTGCTAAAGATATATTGCCAGTCAGTATTCATGAAAGTGAATAAGCAATATATGATAAAGAATATGTGAGTGTGAGGGCATATCTGAGTGTCTATGGTGGTGGCAACATTCTCTGAAT